>Ga0265293_10004021_pt1 | contig 26481 bp, 21 predicted proteins | sample Munlanlewell138R_FD_192505 | JGI IMG/M metagenome (GOLD analysis project Ga0265293, IMG submission 192505) | Leachate microbial communities from a municipal landfill in Southern Ontario, Canada - Leachate well 138R | ecosystem: Engineered > Solid waste > Landfill > Unclassified | place: Canada...
TGTTGTCCACCCCCCCCCCCCGAAAATCCAGTTGCTACAGCCGTTGGATTAAAGTTTGGAGTTATAGTTCTTTCGGGAATCACTTTAATTATTGGCTTATCAAAAACTTTAGATAATGTGTAAGTAACATTATTTTCTATTTGATAAAATAGCATTTCTGAAATTGGAGCATTCACTATAATATTCTGCCCAGAGAACATTGCTGGTAAAAGCATTGCTACTACAAAACAATCTGCAACCTCATGACATAAATACCCCCCATATTCATTTGGAACAGTAAAAAAAATTTCTTTTTCGATATCATTAACTTCATCATATATTTTTGAAATAAGGTAAGTGTTTTCACCTCTAATTTCAATGAAAGGTTTATTTATAATCATAAGACTAATAGTTCTATTTCTTTTAAATTATTAGATTCATATCTTTGGTCTACTGGCAATGGTAATAAGCATTTAGCTAACTTATATTCAAAATCATTTTCACTTGTCCACTCCAATACATTTTGCCAATAAGTAGCCACAAATATTTTATTCTCAATTAGCTTCTTCTTTAACTCGGCTCCTGAATCAAAAAAATATGGATAAACCAATGGCACAGAATTTGAGGATAAGTTTAAACTTAACAAGTTTGTACTGGAAAGTTTTGAATTCAGATATTCAAAGTTTTGTTTTCTACTTTCAGCAACACTATTATAATCGATAGAAGAGAGTAGTCTTTGTGTTAGCTTTGACATCTTTTTAATAGGTTGGTTCATTAAAGAGTCATCATTACTTACAAAAGCGGCATAAAACTCTTCTGCTCCTTTATCAATACGTCCAAGCAAATGCTCAAACCTCTGATATGATATATCTGTTTCAAATCCATCATCAAGCAAAGTATCTGTATAAAGATAAGCACCATCAGGTACACCAAAAAACTTACGTAGCGAATAAAATGTATCTATCCCCGTTAAAGGTTTAGAGTAGAATGCTTGAGAATTATCAACAATTAAATTCTTACATTGTTGTGCAACCTTGTCAACATTATTATCACAAATTCCAAAATAGTTGGTATATACAAAAACTTCCGTTATTTTTACTTTTGAGTAATCAAATAGAGGAAGTAAGTTTTCATCGATATGATAAAATTCTACTTTTAGGCCTAACTTTTCAATAGGTTCAAGCATTACATCGCATGTATAGTAGGGTAAATAAACCTTTTTATACTGTTTTGCTCTTAGAATATACTCAAATGCATTGCGCCCTAAATTTAAGCGAAGTGCACTTTTATGATACTCCTCACCTTTGGGTAGTTCTAATTCAAAATATCCTCCAATTGCAGCCATATTAATCTACAAGTACTTTAACCCATTCATCAATTGATAGCATCATTCTATCGAGTTGTTCCTGAGTTTCAAACCTCAAAACCAATGTTCCGATCGCATCATTTGCAGCATTAAATAATTTAACCTGTTCTCCAATCTTTACCCATAAGTCGACTTCAACAAGGTGGTCTTTTTTTATTGTTTCGCTAATTACTAGACCTTTAAACTTGCCTTTTTTATTTGAGTGAAGTATTATTTCAGCCCAAAACCCATTGTAAACCGGCATAGAAAGGTTTTCTACTTTTTCGCCTAAAGCAGTTTTAATACTATTCCTAATTAAATCTGTATTTGTAGCATATTTTAGTATTTCAGATAATCTATTTCCTCCACCTCGGGGTGAAACTTCCATAATGTATGGAATATTATCTGTGCCTACCCTTACTTCAATGTTATAAATTGAGGTGCCAAGATTTAATAACTTAACAAGCCGTTTTAATTCTGCTTCTAATTGTTTCTGATGCTTATTTTCTATTGAGGCGGGCCAACTATAAGCAGCTGGAGTATATGGGTTGGCTGCTTTTTTGTCGAAATACTGATTTGAAAATGATATATACTTTAAATCATTGCTGATAGAAAAACAATCGGTATCAGAAGAAAACCCCAATTGTGTAATAAATTCTTCGATAATAAATTGTTTGCTAAGTGAATTGGCTAAAGCTTCTTCTATTGCCCGAGGTAAGTCTGTTTTATCAGCTACTTTTGTTACCCCTTTACTCCCAGCGGAATCAACGGGTTTAACAATAATTGGGAATTGAAAAATATATAATTCCTTAAGAGATTCTGCTATTGATTTGAATCCTTTTGCCTTGGGAACATTAAACTTGTGCTCAGCTAAAAACTTTCTAAATAATGCCTTGTTTTGGAGGATTTCAACAGAGCTGTATGGGCAGCCTGATAAACCTAACTTTTCAGCCACATACGATGCTGTTAATACACCAGGGTCTACAGCAAATGACATGATACCATCAATCTTTAACCTTTTTGCAAGTTTGAGTACAGCTTCTTTGTCAGTAATATTTACATTATGATACTCGTTAGAGTATTTATGAGCAATATTGTCAGGGAGGTAATCGCATGTAATAACATAGTGACCAAGTTCTTGAGCGGTTTTTATTACAGGCATTAAGTACCTTAGTCCGCCTAATAGTAGCAACTTCTTCATTATTTATTTTTTAAAATATTAATTATTCTTGTAATGTCTATTTGCAGTAGATCGGGATAAATTGGCAAACAAATAACCTCTTTAGCTATTTTTGTTGCAATTAATAAATTTGTTGGTTTAGATGATTCTAAACTTTTATACATCGAAAATTCGCTGATTAATGGGTAAAAATAACGACGCCCGAAAATATTGTTCTGTTTTAACTTTTCGTAGAGTTCATCTCGGCTTATTCCATATTCTTTTTCGTCGATAAAAATTGGGAAGTAAGCATAGTTAGAGTTGGTATCAATTGGTTCGGGTAACAAAGAGATGCCTTTTGTATTAGAAAGTTCTGTTCTATAAGTATCGGCAATAATTTTACGCTTTTTGATATTCTCATCGTAATGCTTTAGTTGAACAAGCCCAAGTGCGGCTTGCATTTCGTTCATTTTTGAGTTTATGCCAGGCGCCATAATAGTAGTTTCACCTGCAAATCCAAAATTCTTTAGGTAGTCTATTCTTTTCTTTGTGGCTTGGTTATGACAAACAATGGCACCACCCTCCATAGTGTTAAATACCTTGGTAGCGTGAAAACTAAGAATGGATAGATCGCCAAAGTTACAGATGCCAACATCTTTGTGCTTAACCCCAAAGCAGTGAGCAGCATCGTAAATTACTTTTAGTCCGTAAGTATCGGCTATTTCCTGTATTCTTTCCACTTTACAGGGGTTTCCATATACGTGTACAGGTAAAATAGCCGTGGTTTTCGGGGTAATTGCTGCCTCAATTTTTTCTGGATCGAGATTGCCAAATTCTGGTTCAATATCCACAAATACTGGTTTTATATTGTTCCACCATAGGCTATGTGTTGTAGCTACAAAACTGTATGGTGTAGTAATTACTTCGCCAGTAATTCGCAACACCTGCAACGCTGTAACCAAAGCCAAAGTGCCATTAGCAAAGAGCGAAATATACGGAACACCTAAAAACTGAGCTAATTCTTTCTCTAACTGCTGATGAAATGGGCCATTGTTAGTGAGTATTTTATTTTCCCATATTTTCTGTAAATAGGGAATAAACTCTTGTAGGTCTGGCAATGAGGGTTGGGTAACGTAAATTGGTTTGCTATTTACTCTGCTTTTATCTGTCATTGTTTTTTTTATTAAACTTTTCTGTAACCAATTCCTTAATAAAGATGTAGTCTCTAAATTTTGTAATCTCACAAAATATTAGGATAAAACCTGCTCCTGTTATAATCTGAGATATTAGTACGAGTGAATTACTAAAGGGTAAAATTTCCCCTAGAAAAAAGACACCTATTCCCATAGTAAGGGCTAATCCAAATGAAGGGAGAATATCCAAAATCTGCTCTTTGAATGAATAGCCAATAAAGCGCCCACTCCAGTAGCTGTTAAGGTAGTATGCAAGCAATGTGTTAATCATCATACCAACTATCATAATTTTTATGCCCCAAATTACCCCAATAATAATAGTTGGTATAGCAATAATCTTTTTAATTACCTCTAGTTTTAAAAATAAATCAGAACGGCCAGACACTTGGAGCATATTCAAATTGAGTGCATGTAATGGATACATCATACCAACAAAGCAAAGCATTTGTAAGTAAATAATTGATGGTTCCCATTTGTCACCAATAAGTGTTAATATCATAGGCTTAGCAATAGCAGCCATACCAATCATTAGCGTAAATGTAATTAGCATTGTGCTGCGAATAAGTTTTTGATAGTTTCTTTTGAGTCGATGTTTGTCGTCCTGAATGCTCGAAAGTATTGGGTATGTTACCCTTCCAATAATAGCGTTTAAGTTTTGTGAAGGGATTTTATTAAATTCATTTGCACGGGTATAGTATCCTAGATCTTGAGCCGAAAAGAATTTCCCAATTACAAGGTAGTATATATTTCTATATAATGTGTCAATCAATCCGCTAACCAGCAATTTGCCCCCAAACCCAAATAGTTCTTTAAACGACTGAGTGCTGAAAACTAATAAGGGCCTCCACTTGTTCCAAAGCCATAGTAACAGAGAGTTGAAAGCCTGCTTGCTTAATCGTTGGGCAACTAAACTCCAAACTCCATAACCTGAATAGGCCATTGAAATAGCAATTATTCCTGAACCTAAGGATGCAATGATAGAGATACGGGCTTGTAACTTAAAATCGATTCGCTTCGTTAGTATTGTTCTTTGGATAAGGGTCAGCGAGTCTATTATTAGGATAGCACCTAAAACTTGGACAATTGCTTTTAATTGTGGCTCGTTGAAAAAAGCTGCAATGGGTTGAGCTGAGAAAAAAAGGATCGTAAAAAATAAGATTCCAGCTAATAGATTGAAGTAGAAAACTGTTGAGAAATCAACATCAGTACAATTTTTTTTACGTATTAGCGCACTGCTAAATCCGCTATTAATAAATGATTCTGAAACAGCTATAAAAACTGTTATCATGCCAATTAAACCAAACTCCCGAGGAGAAAGCAGTCGTGCAAGAATAATGCCAGCAATAAAGGTAATACCCATATTGGCAAATTGGTCAATAAAACTCCACAGAAGACCTGAAACCGTTTTTTGTTTTAATGACATTAATTATAGCGTGATAATTCTTTGTAGATACTCAAAATATTTCCCTTTCATATTCTTAATCTGTTCTTGCAATTGTTTGCTTGTAATCCATCCGTATGTTAAGGCAATTTCCTCAATACAAGCAATCTTTAAACTAGTTCGTTTTTCAACTGCTTTAACAAATTCAGTGGCTTCCGTCAGAGCTTCGTGGGTGCCGGTATCAAGCCAAGCGTACCCGCGGCTAAGAGTTTGTAATTTGAGTTGCTGTCGGTTTAGGTATTCTTCGTTTACAGAGGTAATTTCAAGTTCTCCTCGGGCTGAGGGCTTTACTTTTTTTGCAATTTCAACCACAGAATTAGGATAAAAATACAAGCCTACAACTGCATTATTGCTTTTGGGGTTCTTCGGTTTCTCCTCTATGTTTAATACGTTTCCTTCTTTGTCCACCTCTGCAACGCCATAACGTTCAGGATCGTCCACATAGTAACCGAATACTACGGCCTTGTTCTCTTCCTCAACTGTTTTTAAACTATGTTTAAGTAATTTTTGCAATCCTGCACCGTAAAATATATTGTCACCTAGCACTAGACAAACGTTGTCATTGCCAATAAATTCTTCACCTAGGATAAATGCCTGTGCTAGTCCATCGGGTGAGGGTTGTTCCTTGTAGCTGAATTTTACACCCAGCTGGCTGCCGTCGCCAAAAAGTTCTTTGAAGTTTGGCAGGTCGTGGGGTGTTGAAATGATAAGTATTTCTCTTATGCCTGCCAACATTAGTACCGACAAAGGGTAATATATCATTGGTTTGTCGTAGATGGGGAGTAGTTGCTTTGAGACTACTTTTGTTATGGGGTGAAGCCGGGTTCCTGCTCCGCCTGCTAGTATTATACCTTTCATAATTTGTTTTTTAATGTACCCCGATAAACTCTGTGGTCGTTTATTAAATAGACGTACCTAATCGTTCTAGGCCGTAATTATTTTTGGTAACGGCTTCGCACCAATCAATATTATTAAGATACCATTGGATGGTTTTATGCATGCCAGTTTCAAAAGTTTCTTCAGGCTTCCAACCAAGTTCTTTATCAATCTTCGAAGCATCAATTGCGTAGCGAAAATCGTGCCCGGGTCTGTCGGTTACAAAGGTTATTTGTTCCTTATAACTTTCGCCGTTTGCTTTTGGGCTCAATTTGTCGAGTGTGCTGCAAATTGTGTTTACAACGTCTATATTCTTCTTCTCGTTATGCCCACCAATGTTGTATGTTTCGCCAGGTTCGCCATTTTGTAAAACGGTTAGTAGTGCTTTCGCATGGTCGTTAACAAATAGCCAATCCCTCACATTCTCACCCTTACCATATACGGGTATTTCTTTACCCTGCAATGCCTTAATAATGACTACAGGGATTAGTTTCTCTGGGAATTGGTATGCACCATAGTTATTTGAGCAGTTGGTGATTAAGGTTGGCAAACCGTAGGTGTGAAACCATGCCCTCACTAAGTGGTCAGATGATGCTTTGCTTGATGAATATGGGGAACGGGGATCGTATGATGTTTCCTCGGTAAAAAGTCCTGTGTCACCCAATTCACCATAAACCTCATCGGTTGAGATATGGAGGAAACGAAATATAGTTTTGGAACTTTCTTCTAATGATTTCCAGTACTCCTTAGCCTCTTCGAGTAGTGTATGCGTACCCACAATATTTGTTCGAATAAATTCTGCGGAACCATCAATTGACCTATCAACATGCGATTCTGCTGCTAAATGCATTATTTCATCTGGCTTATATTGTTGAAAGATTCGTTTAATCTCTTTTGAGTTACAAATATCTACCTTTTCAAAAGTGTATCTTTCTGAATTTGATATTTCCTCTAAAGATTCAAGGTGACCAGCATAAGTTAACTTGTCAACATTAACTACCGTATGATTTGTGTTTTTTATTATATGTCTGATTAAGGCTGACCCAATAAAGCCAGCACCGCCCGTGATTAAGATTTTCATTTTTGGTATAGTATTAATTTGTTTACTCCTAGTTTTACTATAAACTCCAGTAACTTAAACCCTCTGGTCTATTATTTCGGAACACGCCTTTAATGTCGACAAAGATACAACTGCTTGCTGCTATAGTATTGAAATAGTTAGACTCAAGCGCAAGATACTCTTTGTGATTTACAGCAACTATAATTGCATCGTACTTACCAGTGGGTTTTTCTGATAGCTGGATGTAGTATTCTTCAAGGGTTTCTTGGTAATCGGCATAGGGGTCAACCACATCAATTATCTTTATGCCAAATGAACGTAACTCGCTAACAACATCAGCAACCTTAGAATTCCTTATATCGCTAACATTCTCCTTAAAGGTAACCCCCATAATTAGGATTCGGGCATCCTTTAGGTTCTTGTCTGCTGATGTAATTTTCTTTACAGTTTCTTTGGCAATGTAGCCTCCCATTGAGTCGTTAATTGAGCGACCTGAACTGATAATTTGCGCGTGGTGACCTAATTGCTTTGCTTTGTAAACAAGATAATAGGGATCTACACCAATGCAGTGTCCGCCAACTAGCCCAGGGAAGAATTTAAGGAAATTCCATTTTGTGCCTGCTGCTTCAAGAACTTCGTAAGTGTTAATATCCATACGATTGAATATAAGCGACAGCTCATTCATAAAGGCAATATTGATATCACGCTGGGTGTTTTCAATAATTTTTGCAGCTTCAGCAACCTTTATAGAGCTGGCTCTGTGCACACCCGCTTCAATGATTAGTTCGTATGTTTTGGCAATAATTTCTGAAGACTCCGCATCACATCCCGAGGAAACCTTTACTATTTTAGTTAGTGTATGTTCCTTATCGCCTGGGTTTATGCGTTCAGGCGAGAATCCCACTTTAAAATCATCAATATATTTTAGGCCAGATATTTCTTCTAGTAGTGGCACACAATCCTGTTCTGTACAACCTGGATAAACAGTTGATTCATAAACTACATAATCGCCTTTTTTTAAAACATTCGCAACCGTTTTGGTAGCGGCTAACACAGGCCCGAGGTCGGGCAGATTATGGTCGTCGATGGGCGTGGGTACTGCTATCACGTAAAACTTTGCGTCTTTTAAATCATTAGGGTTTGCAGTGTATAGAATATCGCACCCTTCAAATGCTTCTGGTTCTAGTTCACGGCTAGGGTCAATACCCTGCTTTATTGATTCAACACGTTCTGGTTTTATATCAAATCCAATAATGGATAATTTTTTTGCAAATTCAATAGCAATAGGTAAACCTACGTAACCTAAACCTATAACTGCAAGTTTTTCTTGTTTTGTGATTATCGAATTGTAAAGGTTCATCGTTTTAGATTAGATTTTAGAATTTGGGTTCTTGCTGTGTTTAGAATTCTTGGTTTGGTGGTTTGGTTTTTTTTGAGATAAAAAAGAGTAGAGTTATAAAATAAGATTATTTAGTTTTATGTTCCTTACTAATATTTCCCCAAATAAATTTTCCAGAAATTAAAACTAAGCTTAAAAAACCACCAATAAAAGCAGCAACAAAAAGTATTAAAGATCGCTTTGGCTTGCTTCTTTCAACAGGTACCTTTACTGGCTCAAGAATTTTAATAACCGGAGTTTCCTCTTGCACCTTAATTTTTGCCTGTTCAAGTTGCTGGGCAAGCCCATTATATACATTAAATGCCAGAGTGTAGGTATTATTTAAGCGCTCCTCCTCGGTGCGGGCGGCAGCAGATTGTACGTTACGGTTAGCATCGCGAAATTGGGCAAGATTTTCTTGGGCTTTTAGGTATCCCTTCTCTTTCTCAACATAGCGATCCTGTATGAACTGGAGGTCAGTTTTGGCTTTTTCTACTCGGTATTCGGTAATGTAGGTAGTGAGATACCCAACTGAAAAATTGGCAATTTGTGCAGTAATAAACGGATCGCCAAATTCGGTGGAGATGCTTATTACCCCATTTTTTTGATCAATATTGGCGCTAATTTTATCTTGTAAGTTTCTAATGGCATTAAATTGTTTTTTAGATATTTGTGTTATCTGTGATGGGGAAGATGTTATGCTTTCTTCCAGTTCCTTATCGACTCTAATCCAGCCCAAGATTGTCCAAGGTAGGCCGATGGTATATTTTTTTACTACGCCCATTAATGAGCTTTTGGTGTAATTGTTTAGATATTCAAAAACTGTTATGTCAAGAGTTTCATCGTTGGTTTTGTAGGTAACCTTGTGGCCGAGCAATTCTAAGTAGAATGGGGTGCTTTTTAGTACATCGGGGTAAAGCATTGGTCCAATGGCATCGGCACCCTGGGCCAGTGGCATTGAAAAACCACCTAGGCCTCCCAATTGACTTAGTAGGGCAGAGGCTCCCCCGGTGGAACTTTTCGATTCGGGTAGCATACGCACCTCAACCTTATACTGCTTGGGGCTTGTAATGGCTATAATAAGACCAAGGGCTATAAACGCCCCTGTAATTTTTAGTATAAGTTTACGGTTATCCCAAAGGTGGCGGATTAGCTCTATTAAATCTATTTCGTTGGTAGAATCCTGAGAAGGATTTTTAATATTTTCGGTCATAAGGGTAGCGTTTTTTTTAGTTGGCTATTGGCTATTGGCTGTTGGCTATTGGCAGTTGGCTAAGAGTCAAAGGCTGCTTTTTGCTAACGGCTAAAAGCCAAAAGCTAATAGCTGTCTTTTGCTAACGGCCAAAAGCCAACAGCCAAAGGCTGTCCCCACAGCTTCGCCCCGTCAGTCACATATACTTTTGACTGATTGTTGGGGTTAATGTATTGCTTTACAGTTATTTATTGCCTATTCTTTACTGTAAGCAATGTTTTCAACAAATGGATACCAAAAGTAACACAATTTACTGAAATAGGGAAACCAATTCAGCCTGTTAGAGTAAATTTATAGGGGATCTGCAAATTTTATGCCTTTTTTTATGCTTTTGGCTGTTGGTTCTGAGTTTTTTACTTTTCGTTTTTAACTTTTCACTTTTCACTATTTTTGTCCACAGATTACACTGATCTGCACAGATTGTTTTGGCGTTTTGCAGACCCATTGCTACCCCTATCCCCTAAAGGGGAAACCCTCCGCACAGTAACTCGCAATGACGGGAATGGCTGTTATTGACTATTAGTTTTTAACTTTTCGTTTTTAACTTTTCGTTTTTCGTTTTTCACTTTTCACTTTTCGCTTTCCACTTTTCGTTTTTAACTTTTCGTTTTTAACTTTTAACTTTTCACTATTTTTGTCCACAGATTACACTGATCTGCACAGATTGTTTTGGCGTTTTGCAAAGAGTATTCGGGTGCGCAAACTCGCAACTCGCAACCCGTAACTTTCTCAACCTTAACCTCAATCTTAACCTCAATCTTAACCTCAATCTTAACCTGAACCTTTAACTCCTCGCTGGATTTTTGCGTTGTCTATTCGAGTTCGCTAACCTGTAACTTTCTGCTCACTCATTACTCATCACCGTTTTTAAACAGATCGCTTCGCAAAAAACGCTCGCGATGACGGGGGTATCACAACTTGCTAACCCGTATTCCTCTTAACCTTAACCTTAAACCTCTCTCTATTTTCTAAGTTTTTGTTCCCAGTTCCAGGCATGAAGTAGAGCCTCGTCCAGAGTTTTTTTTGCAGCCCACCCAAGTTCAGAGGCAGCGAAAGATGTGTCGGCCCAAACCTTTTCTATGTCTCCGGCACGGCGTTCGGTTAGCGTGTAGTTAATTTTTATATTATTGGCTCGCTCGAAAGATTTTATAATTTCTAGAACGGTTACACCGTTTCCAGACCCCACATTAAAAACTTCGAAGGGATCCTTGTTTTTATTTTCGTATAATCGTTTGAGGGCAATAACGTGTGCTTGTGCTAAATCGACCACATGAAAATAGTCGCGTATGGCTGTGCCGTCGGGGCTGTTATAGTCGGAGCCAAAAACTTTGAGTTCGGGCCAAATGCCCTTGGCTGTTTGGGTGATAAAGGGAATGAGGTTGTCGGGTTTGCCCATGGGGTACTCGCCAATCTCAGCGCTGGGGTGTGCGCCAATGGGGTTGAAGTAGCGTAGCGCAATGGCCGATATGTTATTTGATGATTTAATGGTATCTTCGATTATATCTTCGGCAATTTTTTTTGTGTTGCCGTAGGGCGAAGTGGCTTTTTTTATGGGCGATTTTTCGGTAACAGGGAGTATGTCGGGTTCACCGTAAACGGTACACGAACTAGAAAAAACCATATGCCCACCTTTTTGCTTAAGAATTCCGAGCAGATTTATAAGGGAGTATATATTGTTTTTGTAGTATGCTAGCGGTTTTTCAACCGATTCGCCAACCGCTTTAAGCGCTGCGAAGTGTATAATTGAACTTATATCGGGATGCTGCTCAAATACATCCTTCATTTGTTGTGCTGAGGCGCAATCGGCTTTTATGAAGGTGGGTTTGATTCCTGTAATCTTTTCAATTCCATCGAGCGATTTGGTGTAAGAGTTGGATAAGTTATCTACTATAACTACGTCGAATCCTGCTTCAATTAGCTCAACGGCTGTGTGGGAGCCAATATAGCCGGTACCACCGGTTACTAGTACTTTTTGCATTTATATTTTTTTATTGGTTGCACAAAAGACACAAAAGTTGCACAGGGGGTTTTCGCAAAGTTGAAAGTATTTGTCGTTTACATTTTTAACTTTTACCTGTCTACTGTTTATGTGCATATAATATTTCGGTGCTCTGCACCTTGATTTTTTTCGGAATGTTGTTTTCTGACAAATTTTACGGTGCTCTGCACCTAGCCCTTGGCTATTTGCTATTGGTTTGCTAACGGCTAACGGCCAAAAGCTAATAACTATCATCACTCATCACCGTTTTTAAACAGATCGCTTTGTTATTCGCTATGCTTATGAGATCGCTTCGCTAAGTTCGCAAAGTACGCTCGCAATGACGGGAATGGCTGTTATTGACTATTAGTTTTTAGTTTTTAACTTTTAACTTTCCACTAATCACTATTCACTGTTTTTGTCCACAGATTACCCAGATTATGTTAATGTTTGCCGTTTTGCAAAGACTACTCGGGTGCGCAAACTCGTAACCCGCAACTTACCGCTCACTACTCACTCCTAACAAAGTACACTCGCAATGACGAGGGATTCTGTTGTTGATTGTTAGTTCTGAGTTTTTAACTTTTCGTTTTTAACTTTTAACTTTTAACTTTTCACTGTTTTTGTCCACAGATTACCCAGATTTGCACAGATTATGTTAATGTTTGCCGTTTTGCGACGACCATTCGGTTTCGCACACTTATAACTTTAAGTACTTTCTAACTTATCACTCATCACTCATCACTGCTTTTTGTACACAGATTACGTAGATTAACACAGATTCTTTGGCGTTTTGCAAAGACTATTCGGGTGCGCAAACTCGTAACCCGCAACTTACCGCTCACTGCTCACTCCTAACAAAGTACACTCGCAATGACGAGGGATTCTGTTGTTGGTTGTTAGTTCTGAGTTTTTAACTTTTAACTTTTAACTTTTCACTGTTTTTATCCACAGATTACCCAGATTTACCCAGATTATGTTAGTGTTTGCCGTTTTGCGACGACCATTCGGTTTCGCACACTTATAACTTTAAGTACTTTCTAACTTATCACTCTTCACTGCTTTTTGTACACAGATTAACACAGATTCTTTGGCGTTTTGCAAAGACTATTCGGGTTCGCAAACCCGCAACCCGCAAACCCGCAACCCGTAACTCCCTTAACCTTAACCTTAACCTCAACCTCAACCAGTTCCACACTAACCTTAGTACGCTTTCCCTATTGCCGTAACCTTAAACCCAATCTCTATCAATTTCTTGTGGTCTAGTATGTTTCGCCCATCAAATAGGCTTGCGGGTTTAAGCATTGAATCGTAAATGCGTTGCCAGTCGTAGGTTTTAAACTCGTCCCATTCGGTTAAAATTGCAATGGTGTGTGCCCCTTTGGCTGCTTGGTATGGATCGGAGCATACAGTTAAAAACTTTTTGTTCTCAGCATCGGGGCGAGTATTTAGGAAGTTTAGGTCCGAATACATTTGCTGCGGCTTAACCTTTGGATCGTAAACGTAAATTGAGGCCTGATCTTCTAGCAGTTGGTCGGCCACGTAAATGGCAGCCGATTCGCGGGTGTCGTTGGTATCCTTTTTAAATGCCCAGCCAAAGAATGCAATTTTTTTTCCTGAGATGGTATTGTTTAGAGTGGTAATTATGCTATCGGCAAAACGACGTTTCTGGTAGTCGTTAAGTATTATTACCTGCTCCCAGTAATCGGCAACCTCTTGTAACCCTAAACTTCTGCATATATAAACCAGGTTAAGTATATCCTTTTGGAAGCATGAGCCCCCAAAGCCCACCGATGCTTTAAGGAATTTTGGTCCAATACGACTATCGGTTCCAATAGCTCTGGCTACCTCATCAATATTTGCTTCAGTTTTTTCACATAGAGCGCTAAGGGCATTTATTGACGAAACACGCTGGGCAAGGAATGCGTTGGCGGTGAGTTTTGATAGTTCCGATGACCATACGTTGGTTTGCAGTATCCGTTCGCAAGGAACCCAATGGGCGTATATGTTGGTTAGGGCATCCATGGCTTCACGACCCTCTTTTGTGTCAATATCACCACCAATTAGCACACGGTCTGGGGTATGTAGATCGCTAACGGCAGTACCTTCGGCTAGAAATTCGGGGTTTGAGAGGATTTGAAAGGTTACGTTATTTCCCACATTGTCTAGAATGTTTTTTATTGCCTGGGCAGTGCGTACGGGTAGGGTCGATTTTTCGACAACAATTTTATTGGTGGTTGCAACCTCGGCAATTTGTCGGGCGCAAAGTTCAACGTATTTAAGGTCGGCAGCCATACCCTTGCCCTTGCCGTAGGTTTTGGTGGGGGTATTTACCGATATAAAAATCATTTCGGCGTCACGGATGCCTTTTTCAACGTCGGTTGAGAAGAATAGATTTCGTCCTCGGGCTTCGGCCACAACCTCTTTCAGACCGGGTTCAAATATCGGTAACTTGCTAAGATCTTCGTTGTTCCAATCGGCAATGCGTTGGGGGTTTATATCCACAACCGTCACCTTTATTTCAGGACATTTTTGGGCAATTACAGCCATGGTAGGGCCACCCACATAGCCTGCACCGATACAGCATATGTTTCTGATAATCATTTTTCTAACTATTTTGATAATTGGTTAATAATAGATATTGTTACCAATGCAATTGACGATAATGATGAGCTAATGGCCAGTGTTTCTTGGAGGGAGATTCCGTCTCTCTCGGGCTTTTTGGGTACAATAATTTCAGCCCCTGGCTCAACTTTGGGGTAAACCTTGAAAAATACGAAGTTGCGTGTTCTGTCTACCGACCCATTGGCGTAAATAATAAAAACCTTACTCTTTCTGGCATTATCAGTGAATCCGCCTGCTTGAGAGATGTAACTTCTAAGTGATGTGTTTTTTATGAAACGGGTAGTTACTGGGTTTAAAAGTTCTCCATTAAGTCTAACGGTTTGTAACTTAAGGGGTATTCTTAGAATGTCACCTTCGCGCAGAATCAGGTCATTTTCACCTTTAGGGCTATTTAAAATTTGTTGCAGGTTTATGCCAATTGCTTGGTGTGTTTCCTTGTTTTCCTCTTCAACCTTTATATTGAAAGTTAAATTATCCGATTCTAACTTATCAATTTTTTCAAGTTGTTCCTTTTGAGCCTTTTCAATTTTTCGTAAAAGGGTTGCACCGGCAAGGTAGGCTTGGTCGGTTAGCCCTCCCGCCCTAACAACTAGGTCAGAAATTCTCTCGTTTTTGCTTACAATAGGATAGCTGCCAGGGAACATCAATTCGCCTTCGGCTGTGGCAAGGGTTTGTTCTTTATACCCAGGCGAGGTACGGACGAAAACCATATCGAATGGTTGAAGAATAAAAGAAGAGCCTTGGTCGCTAATCGAAAGATTCTTGTCGAGTGCAAATGAGAATATCTCTGTGATTTTATCGTCCGATTTGAGGGCTGTAGGGTTTTGTATCCTGCGAGCAACATTTATACGTGCTAATGATGCAGCCTCGTTGAAACCGCCTGCACTTCGAATTAATTCGCCTAAACTTATATTGTGGGCGTAGGGGTAAGTATCTGGTTTTTGTACTTCGCCATCAATGCTCACGGTTTGCTCTTGTTTTAGGTCAAGTTGCGAGCTTATTATTACCAGATCCTCTCGTTGTAGTGCAATGTCTTTGTCTTCACCATTCAGTATTCGATGTAAATTTATGTCGACTACACTCATCTCAAGGTTGTTGCCTAAACGGTAAATGGCAACCCTGTTTGTAAAGGCATCTTCACGTATTCCTTCAGCACGCTTTACTAGTTCGGATACTGTTAATCCCTCCGAAAGTGCGTATTCTCCCTCCCTGAATACTGCCCCCTGAATAGTTACCCTATTCTCATACCTCTTAAGTACTTCGCCTACTTGTATTGAGTCGCCATTGCTAATTAAGAATGATGAGAATAAATCTTTTTCAACATTTAGCAACTTTCGTTGGCTATCGGTTTTTCGGTTTACAACCAAGTTTTTCGAGTAGGCATTTGGTGAAAAACCTCCGGCAAAACCTATTAAATCAGCTAATGTTTCGCTGTTCTTCGTTTCATAAATTGCAGGGCGATGCACCTCACCAGTAAAAGTAACTCGGTTTTGAGTTGGACCAACAAAAATAACGTCCTCGTCATTTAGTCTTATATTTAGCGATGTTTTGCCATTTAGAAGGAACTCGTAAAGGTCGATATTGGCAATTTCGGAGGCATTGCGCATAACCTTTATTTCACGGAATGACCCTTTTATATTTGGTCCTCCGGCAATGTATAGGGCATTAAATACAGTGGCTAACGATGGCAGTGTGTATGTGCCTGGCATAAACACATCGCCGGTAATGGTTACTTTTATGCTACGAAGATTGCCCAATGAGATTTGGGCAAAGGTGTTGGGGTTGCTACCTTTCAATCCCGAGTATATAGTTGATAGCCTATTGATAATTAAGTTTGACGCTTTTTCTATCGTTAGCCCGCTAACCCTAACGGGGCCAAGTTCAGGAATGATAATTTGCCCTTCGGGACTGATCTTTAATTGAAATGAACTTTGTGAGGCGCCCCAAACCTCAATCAGAAGCTCGTCGCCAGCACTCAACTGGTAGTTTTGTGGGGTTGGAATGTTTAAACTTGGCTCGAATGATAGGTTTTTTTTCTGAAAGAGGTCGTAACCAAAAAACTGTATCTTGTCCAAGGTGTCTTTTTCTTCCTCCTCGTCGAAAAATTTTGTGTCGAACTCAAAATCAGTCTTGCGACTGTCTGTACTTCTTTGTTCCTTGGTATTATCATTTTCTAAATCAATAGATGCTATTCTTTCTCTTAGTTTTAGCACCTCAGAGTAAGGCATACCTCTTGAAATGGCCTGAGATTCCAGCTGCTGCATAGTCATTCCGGTACTTTTTGCACGGTTAATAAACTGTTTTACCTGTGCATCGGTAAGTTTATCCACTTTAATTGTACTAAAGTCGACTTTAGCAATTTCGGATTGTTGAGCATGGATTGTATTTGAAGTCGTTAGCAGAACGAGTAATGCTAAACCAAGGGTGAATTTTAAAATTCGTAACATTGTAAACTTTATTTAATTGTTTTTTAATAAAACCAAGTTGAAAAATATGAACATTTTTAGCAATAGTAAAGCAAAAAGTTAAGTTTAATCACTAAGTCTATTTTCAATGTAAGCTAAGTAGTACGTATACTGTTGATTAGCAAGCCTGAAAATTGACATACAAAAATACAAAAAAAACCATAACAACTGCTGCCCCCGAACGGTATTTGGTTTTAATATGCAATAGTTTGATTGTTATTGTTTTGTATTGTAAGGTGGTTTCCGTTATTGTTGTTTTATGTTAAATATTCGCTGAGGGTTGTGTCATTTCATGTTTTTGTGTTGTTTAGTGGTTAATAATTGCCCTATTAAGCATAACTTTATTTTTTTGTACTATATCTGTGTTGTATGCGACGTAAATTGAGCCGAGAAAAAACCGAGAACCCCTTGAGTAAGATAAAACCCAGCAGGGTACTGTACCCTATTATTATTGGGTTAGGTGTGGTGGTTTTTCTGTTTTATCGCGAGTTTGATGCCGCTGCATTTAACTCTTTAAATATTGCAAAATGGGGGTTTCTCTGGTTTATAGTGGCTCTTGTTCTGATGGCTTTTCGTGATTTGGGGTATATTATTCGCTTATTAGTACTTTCGGAGGGGGATCTTTCTTTTAGACAAGCGTTTAGGGTTATTATGCTATGGGAGTTTACTTCGGCCATTTCGCCTTCGGCGGTGGGGGGTACTAGTGTTGCAATTTTATATATTAATAAAGAGGGGCTGGGTATTGGGCGTAGTTCGGCCATCGTTATGGCAACCTCGTTACTTGATGAGCTCTACTTTTTATTAATGTTTCCATTGTTATTAGTTTTAGTTAAACCTGCCATACTATTTGGATTAGGTGCGGGCAGCGGACTCCAATTTGCCAATGAATTAGTAATTTTTACCTTAATAGGGTATGGGCTTAAGTTGTTATACGTAATAATACTATCATATGGGCTTTTTGTTAATCCGCGTGGATTAAAGTGGCTTATCCTTATGGTTTTTAAATTGCCAATACTGAGGCGATGGAAGCATGGCGCTAACGATGCAGGAACAGATATTATTGAAAATTCTCGCGAGTTTAGGAAGAAACCTTTTCGCTTTTGGGCGAAAGCGTTCGTTGCCACGTTTTTATCGTGGACATCTAGATACTGGGTGGTTAATGCTATTCTGCTTTCCTTTTTCGTTGTGTCGGATCATTTTATAATTTTTGCCCGACAGCTAGTTATGTGGATAATGATGCTGGTGAGCCCTACCCCTGGAGGGAGTGGGTTTGCCGAAATTATTTTCACTCGCTATTTGGGCGACTTTATTCCTGTGGAGCCCGCTGTTTTAGGAACTATAGCCATTGCTATGGCCTTTATTTGGAGGTTGGCAACCTATTATCCATATCTTATAATAGGTGCTATTATTTTACCAAAATGGATTGGCAGTAAGTTTGGGAAGAGTTCGAAAGAGGAATGATGGTTAGCAGATTAGCAGATTAGCAGATTTGGTGATGTGATGATTTGTTGATGAGGTTGCAAATATTAATTTTTTACCGCCATCGCGAGCGTACTTTGAGAAGTGATTTGTTATTCAGTTAAAAGGGTGAAAAGTTCGTAAAGTTGAAGTGTGGTTATCGATCTTAAACTAAAATCTTATTGGAATACTGATGACGCAGATTTTGCTGATTTGTACTGTTTTTATGTCCAAAGATTACGCAGATAGTTTTGGAGTTTTGCGTTTTCGGTCGTCTGCCTTCGTCTCCGCTCAGGCTGACTTAAGGGCTAGACTTATGAAAGGCTGTTTAGTTTTACGTTCTGTGTTCAGCGTTTTGTGTTGGCTATTCGGGTGCGCGAACCCGCAACTTACTAGTTACTAATTACTGTTCACTGCTCACTGTTCACAGATCACTCATCACCGCTCACTGCTTTTAACAGATCGCTTAGTCGCACAAATCGCTCCTCGCGATGACGGGAAAAATCTGGGTGCGCAAACCCGCGACTCACAACTCGTTAACCCGTAACTTACTATTCACTAATTACTGCTCACTGCTCACTCTTCACTGCTCTCAATTTACTTACTCTTCTCAACTATAAATTTGAGTAGCGATTCAAGTATAAGTAGTCCATCGGTATTCCCTAGCTCATCATCGGCAGCACGTTCGGGGTGAGGCATCATACCAAAAACATTAAACTTATCGTTGCAAACCCCTGCAATGTTCTCAACCGAACCATTTGGGTTTACCGCTTCGGAAACATTCCCGTTCTCATCGCAGTAGCGGAAAAGAATTTGGCCATTAATTCGCATTTGTGCAAGGATATCCTTATCGGCATAGTAACGCCCTTCGCCATGTGCAATGGGTATTTTAAGTGCTCGTCCGCGTGGTAGGAATGATGTGGGAGCAGCTGTTTTGCTATCGGGTAAAATGTGCACATTTTTACACTCAAACTTTTGACTATTGTTATGTAAAAGCGCTCCGGGCAAGAGTTTTGCTTCGCAAAGAATTTGAAATCCGTTGCATACGCCAAATACAAAACCTCCCTTGTTGGCGAACTCAATTATCTGTTCCATAATGGGTGAAAACCTTGCCAATGCTCCTGATCGCAGGTAATCGCCAAACGAAAACCCACCAGGGAGAATAATTACATCAACATTTTGCAAATCGGTGTCCTTGTGCCAAAGTTCAACAACCTCTTGTTCCATAATGGTTTCTAGAACATAAATCATATCGTGGTCACAATTGGAACCTGGAAAAATTACTACGCCAAACTTCATAATTATAGTTTTGTTAAGAGGGCTTAAAGATAGATATAAAATGAGATTGAACAAAAAATTAGGAGTTTTGTGTTTATCGGTTTAGTAACCCTCTTAATATTTGTGTTTCACAAAAGACTTGAGAAAGTCGCAATTGAGCTTACTTTGTGAACTCAACGAGGCAAAGAAGTACAAAGATATGCTGGTTGTTGGTTGTTGGCTGTTGGCTGTTGGCTGTTGGTTGTTGGCTGTTGGCTATTGGCTATTAGCTGTTGGCTATTGGAGTTTTGTTGGAACACGAATGACGCTGATTTCAAAGATTTACGCTGTTTTGTTTTACATATTCCACAACCGAGCGCCTTTTACGAGCTCACCGAAGGTAAATTTACACAAATTGTTTTGGCGTTTTGTGTTTTCTACTCGAGTACGCACACTTTCAACTGTTGTGCAATGCCCATTCGGGGGGCGAAAACTCGCAACTAGAAACCCACAACTAACCTCAACCTCAACCTCAATCTCAATCTCAACCTCAACCTCAACCTCAATCTCAATCTCAATCTCAACCTCAACCTCAATCTCAACCTCAACCTCAATCTCAACCTCAACCTCAATCTCAACCTCAACCTCCTTCCCATTTACAATAAGTACCCAAAGGTCTTTAGTTATTATTATTTTTTCGATAAAAATTCGTCGTTTTTACACAAATTGCGTCATACTAACAAAGCTTTTAAAATGTAGAAATGGAAACAGCTAACGGCCGTAGCAAATTGGATGAGCTTGAAAGGGTAATAACGGAGTATCAGGATCAACTTTTTAGACACGCTTTTTATCGAACGGGCTCTTATGCCGATTCGCAGGATATTGTGCAGGATGTTTTTATTAAGTTGTACCACGATAATGGGAATCTATCTTCAATAAAGAATGTCAAGCACTACCTGTATCGGAGCATTACCAATGCCTGTTTCGATTACCATAGGAAGAGCGGAAAACGAAAATTTGAACCCATTGAAACGGCTAATCTGCTAGGTCGTATGTGTGAGAAAGATGCTTCGGAGGTTCTAGTTTATATTGAGGAATGTAACAGGTTGTACGAACTTCTAAAAGGACTTTCCGAGGAGCAATCGGAGGTTATCCGTTTACGGATTTTCGATAATCTAAGTTTTGTTGAGATTGCGACAATTCTTGAAACGCCCGTTACAACCATTAAATCGAGGTTTAAAAGTGGTGTCGATAAGTTAAAAGTTGGATATTTTGAAAAATCAAGGAGGTAGCATTATGAATTGTGATGAGTTTAAAAAGGAGATGGTAAACCTGTTCGATACGAATATGGATTTCGAACTAGAAAAAAGAATCCTAGAGCACATTAATCAGTGTTCCGATTGTCAGAAGGAATACCACAATGCCCTTGAAATTATATCGATGCTGAAACCTAAGCTGCAACCCAATGCTCCATTTCAGCTAAAGCAAAACATTATGAATCGACTAAAAATGGAGGACACAGAAATGAAAACACAAGACCCTAAAGTTAAAAAGATTAGCCCACGATTTAAGAAAATCTTAATGGTGGCTGCTGTTGTGGCTATGGCTATGGTAATTATCCCAATTGTAAATAGTAATACAAAAATTTTTAATAGCACTGCGCGCGCTGCTAACAGTTTAATTGACAATTCAATTAGGGCAAGCCAACTGGTGAAAAGTATGGTTGTAAAGATGAAGGTACGCACCCTGCCAAACGACAATTTTTCGCTTGTTGGCCCCGATTACGAAATGGTAAGCCACTCAATTTATAAGTCGTTTGGAAATCCCCAGAAATGGAGAGTGGAAAAGCCCGGTAGGGTGGTTGTGTGCAATGGGGGGTATCAGTATATGCATTTAGTTAGTATGCAGGAGTTTTTTAAGGCACCGACTTACTATAATATGATTGAGGGTTTTAGGATATTGTTCGAACCCGAAAAAATACTAATAAAAGAGCAGTATGGGTTAAAGAAAAATGGTTCAACATTAGCAATGGAGGTGAAAAATGGATTGGTGTATTTAACTGTTACTGATAACGCGCAGGGCGACTTTACCAACGATTATATGCTCAATACCTCAATTGAAGAATCGAATAATCGCCGCGAGTATGTGTTCGACAATGAAACCAAGTTGCTAAAAGGGCTGAAAATATTTCTTGTTGAGGAAGAAAAGGAGACTCTAATAGTTAATTTAGAGAGCATTGAGTATAATGTTGATATCGATTCCTCTTTATTCGCACTTGATATTCCTAAAGGGCAGGAGTGGATAGATTTAGCCGTTGTACCCAAAGGTGAAGTTTTTATGAATATTACCAGCAAGCAGGCAGCAGAAATTTTATTTAACGGATTGTCGCGCAAGGATTGGTCGTTAGTTGCCCCAGCTCTTATTCACTATGAATCTGATGGTGAACTTTCGAGCAATATGAAAGAAAAATTTGGTGGATTAACGCTGCTGCAGCTGGGTGAGCCTTTTAAGTCGGGTCAATACGCCGGAGAGTTTGTTCCGTTCGAGATTAGGTTAAAGTCGGGCAAAATCGTAAGACACAATCTCGCATTGCGCAACGATAATGCCAATGGGGTGTGGTTGGTTGACGGGGGTTTTTAAAACGATTTGCTTGATACTATAGTAAAGAGGCTGTCTTATTCTTTTTAGACAGCCTCTTTAATTTTATACATTACGCAAATTTTATCACGCGATACAAGAATGGTACAAAAATTTTAAAACCCAAACTTTAGTCCAAGGCTAATATTAGAACTATAATTAGATTCAGTTATGGGGTTGGTAAGGGCATTGAATATTGGGTTGTAAACCCATTGAAGTTGTACCTTAACCCGTTCCCAGCCCACGCCAACGGTTAGGCTATGATCAAAGTTGAATGCTTTATCCCAGTTTTCAAATTCAAGCATAGTGATTGCATCGTTTTTAAAAGCGGTTGAAGGAAGCTGATTTGAGAAGAAAAGCATGGACATTCTGAGCCCATACGATACTTCAACTATTTTGTAGCGAATGCCGATTGAGGGTTGAACAAACGGGCGGTGTATTTTGTAGGCAACGCTTTGATAGGTGTTTAGTGCTCTGTTTATTGAGTATAGCCCATAACCGGCATAGGTTTCAAATATAAAGATACTGTCCTTGCCAAAAGGCTTAAAAAGTCCAGCACCAACCTCAGCCATAACGGCTCTGTTTTTTGAATCGTAATTCAGATTGTTCCCTGTTGTGTTGCCAGTGTATATTGTAATGTCTGAGTTTGTGTTGAAAAAACATTAGGGCGGTACTGCGACCAATAGCATGGGCTACGTTTATACCAGCAGAGTTAAATTTTTCAGCTGTTCCAATGTGTGCTTGGACTTGCGTTTCTCCCTTTTCTTTAAATAGAGGAACGTTCACGTTGTTGGGCATGTAGTATGCAGGACTGCACGATGCGAACCCAAAAACTACGAGTATAAGTAATATTCGATTTTTCATACAAAAGTGTTATTGTTTTCTTAGTTAAAATTACATATTATTTCTGAAACCGAGTTGCAGTTCATCAAATACTTTCCAAAAGCCAACAATCTGTCATTTAGAGCGGAATATGGTGAAGCGAAGAATCTATAATATAAAACAATGTTTTTACCGGTCAATAGTGAATTAAAATATAACTATATGTATTCCAATGTAGTTTTGTTAACAAAATATAACCTATTATTAAATTATACCCTCCCCCTTCGACTTTGTTAAGGGTGGCTGGCAGGCTGAGCGGCCTGCCCTGTGCGAAATCGAAGGGGAGTTGAAGCCTAAACTAAAACATAGCTGTATGCAGCCACTAAAAAAAGGCAAGTCGATTAGACTTGCCTTTTTTAACTGACCACAGAAAATCTCTATTTCATAGGTTCAATATCCTCAATATTATCGGTTTTAGTTGTGTTGGTATCATCAATGCTTTTGCCTTTTAGGTAGTTTGGTAATTCCATTCCCGCCATCTTAAATAGCTCTTCAAATGGAGGAATTGCACCTAACATTCCCGATAAGAAGTTGGCTGTGGCTGGGCTTTTCCCATCCTTGCCCGAACCCATATTATCCCAAACAGTAACCTTGTCAATTTTAAGGTTTTTAACAGCTTCAACCTGAGTTTTTACCAGTTCGGGCAGCTTATCGGCAATCATCATCATTACCGCATCGCGAGAGTTACCAGCTGCTTTATTCAGCTTTTCGAAGCCTTGAGCTTGCTTGGTAAGGATTTCGAAAATACCCTTTCCTTCGGCTTCCATCTTCATATAAATAGCATCGGCTTCACCACGTGCTTCCCTACGGGTTTGCTCTGCAATGGCTTCAGCATCAATTTCAACCTTCTCTTTATTAATTGTTGCGGGTACCACAATATCCGCTTTTTGGGTTGCCATTTCACGCTCGGCACGGGCGGTCTCGGCAGCCCTCTCGGCAGCGTAAGCTTCTTCGAGAGCCTTTGCACGGGTTACCTTTTCGGCGGCTACCGCTTTACGTTCAGCTTCGGCCTCGTTCTCACGACGGGTTGCGTTTGAATTTGCGATGGTTATTTTTGCTCTATTCTCACCCTCAACGGCTGTGGCATCGGCACTGGATACCTGAACACGCTGGTCGCGATGGGCATTGGCTTCACCAATGGATCCGTCTCGGTTCTTCTCAGCAACGCTCTTCTTTGCATCGTTTATAGCCTTAGCTGCTGCTTCTTTACCAAGTGCCTCAATATAGCCCGACTCATCATTGATGTCAGTTACGTTCACGTTAATTAGCTTCAAGCCAATTTTCTTTAGCTCAGCTTCAACGTTGGCCGATACGGCTGCAAGGAACTTGTCGCGGTTGTTGTTAATTTCTTCAATCTCCATAGTAGCTACAACCAAACGAAGCTGACCAAAGATAATGTCCTTTGCTAGGTTGCTAATGTCGTCCTGGGCAAGTCCTAGTAAACGCTCGGCAGCATTATCCATAATACCAGGTTCGGTGGATATACCCACGGTAAATCGGGAGGGCACATCAACCCTAATATTTTGCTGACTAAGCGCATTGGTTAGGTTAATTTCAATGGAAAGAGGGGTTAAATTTAGGAAAGAATAATCCTGAATTACAGGCCAAATAAAGGCTGCACCACCATGAATGCACTTTGCCGAACGGGATTCATCGCTTTTATCCTTTCCAACCTTTCCGTAAACCACTAGCACTCTATCAGATGGACAGCGCTTGTACCGTTTAAGTAACGATACTATAAGAATAAACATAAAAATAATTAGGGCAACAACGCCAATTACAACATACTGGGCCATAGGATTTTGATTTAAACGATTTGATTTATTTTGACTATGATCTTTTTACTAGTAGAATATCATCATTCACAATGTCTACAACCTGAACAATGGCACCGGTGGGAATCATCTCATCATCATCAGTCATAGCATCGAGGGTGCGGTAACCCTGTATTTTAATTTGCACTTTGCCCGCAGCTTTCCTCTTTTCGGGAATAAACAGGTAAACAGTTGCAGTTTTGCCCACAGCCGTTTTTAAATTAAGTGTACCCGTTTCTGTTAGTTTTCCCATGAGGTAGTATATTGATGCCATTATTAACATCATAATAATACCAGCAACTGTAGAAATAAGAACTGCCGACCAGCCAGGCATTTCACCATAAACGCAGGCTAATCCTACCCACCCAAATACGGTAAAAAATGCTACAAAATTCTTTAAACTGATAAACTGAAAACCAACGCCACTATCGGAATCAATGCTTAAATCAGCATCGCCCACGGCATCGAGGCCGTCGGCATCGGCATCGGAGCCAAAAAAGGTCATTACCAGCTGAATTACAAAGACAAGGGATGCTGGAATGGTAATAACCCAGTAAATCATTTGAAGGGTGGACAGATTGCCCCACCAAGTGTTAAAATCGAGTAGTATCATTTTGATTTAGGTTTGTACCTCGTGAAATTATGAAAAAAAACCATACTCTAATATTTTTTTATCAAATAAATTTCGATGTTAACTTTTCTGAAACCTTTGCTAAACTGGGTTTTCTAATATTTATGCTAAAAAATTATGAGCAACCGCAGCAGCTTGAGCAACCATTACTGTCTCCTTTTATTGATTTAAAGAAACCAGAAAACCCTTCGTTTATCTCATTGCGGATACTACGAAAAGCATTTAGCACTTCCTCCTCGGTACCTTTTGCCATGGCGGGGTCGTTAAAACCTATGTGCCAACGGTTTTCTACGGTGCCCTCAAAAACGGGGCAATTTAGGTTTGCATCGTCGCATACGCTAAGTAGATAGTCGAAATCTTGGTTAACGAACTGCTCCACATTTTTTGGTTTATTCTGAGAGATATCGATACCCACTTCTGCCATTACCTGTATTGCCAAAGGATGCACCTGCGATGAGGGCTCTGTTCCGGCTGAGTGTACCTCAATGGTTTTGTCGTACGACTTTAGGAATGCCTCCGCCATTTGGCTACGGCATGAGTTTCCGGTACATAGAACTAATATTTTCATTTGTTTGAAATTTACAGTTATTGGTTATAAGTATTTGTAAGCCATTAAAACGGAAGGTTTTCCACATCAACATTTCCGCCAGATATAATTACGCCTACCCGCTTATCTTTAAAAACCTCTCTGTTTTGCATAATTGCTGCCACAGGCACCGCCGATGAGGGCTCAATAATTATTTTCATCCGTTCCCAAACCAGCCTCATGGCTTTAATAATCGACTCTTCTGAAACGGTAAGAATGCCATTGGCATATTTCTGAATAATTGATAGGGTAAGAGGGCAAAGCGATGTTCTTAACCCGTCGGCAATGGTATTGGGATTAACCGATGGGTAAAGAATTCCGTCGCGTAGTGAGCGGTAAGCATCATCGGCATTTTGGGGCTCGCCGGCATAAACCTCAATGTTTGGGTTTGTTTCCTTGGTGTAAATTAGCGTACCCGAGAAAAGTCCACCGCCACCAACCGGGGTAATTAATGCCTGTAAATCC
>Ga0265293_10004022_pt1 | contig 26478 bp, 33 predicted proteins | sample Munlanlewell138R_FD_192505 | JGI IMG/M metagenome (GOLD analysis project Ga0265293, IMG submission 192505) | Leachate microbial communities from a municipal landfill in Southern Ontario, Canada - Leachate well 138R | ecosystem: Engineered > Solid waste > Landfill > Unclassified | place: Canada...
GAATTAGAAAAGATTTAAAAAGTAATAAAAAGTCTTTAGCAGTTATTATGCATAATGATAATTTAGCAAAGGCGCGAGAATTAAAAGATAAATTAAAACCATTAAATACACTTGTTTCATTTATTAACTTTGTGGATCCAGTGATGAGTCTTAAAATGGGATACAAGGGTTTGATGATTTCTTATATTAAATTATGAAAAAAATAGGGGTAACAACAGAGGGGGCAGCAGATTTAAAACAGGATTTAATTGAAAGGTATAATATAGGGATTGTGGATTTTAAAACAGGAACGAGTGTGAAAAATATATTTAAAGAAATGAGAGAAACACAAAAACCAATTAAAACATCCCAGCCTTCAATCGCTCAGTATCTTCAATTATTTAAAAAGAAATTAGAAGAGTTTGAGGAGATTATACATATTGCAACTTCCGCGAGAGTTTCTGGTGCTTTTAATTCTGCGATGCAAGCAAGAAAGTTTTTAGGAGGAAATAGTGAAAGAGTGCATATATTAGATAGTGAAAAGTCTTCAGCTGCGCAAGGTCTTTTAGTTTTAAGAGCTCAACAAGACATTTTAAAAGGGTTTGATTTAAAGCAGATAATTGATAATTTTAATAAAAGAGTTAAGCAAACATTTGTGTTTTTTATGTATGATGACCCAAAATGGCTTAAAGCAGGGGGAAGGTATCCTAAAATAGTGCAGATTGGGCTTCAGAAGATAAAAGATTTTAATATGGGGATTGTAATGAGAGAAAAACAAGGAGTGATTAAGCCGGTGGCTTTTAAAAGGAACATTCAAAATATTGTTGACCCTTTGTTTGAGGAGTTTAAAAAGTTTGTAGGAGATAAAAAAACAAATGTGGTGATTACACATGGAGACAATAAAGGGATTGCAGAAAAATTAAGACAAAAGCTAAAAGAACTTGAAAATATTAAGATTCTATATACAGAGCTTTTGGATACTGCTTTAGGAGCTCATATTGGTCCTGATGCATTAATATTAAGTTTTGATTATGAATAAAATTAAAATAATAACAGACGAATCAGCGATACTTCCTAAATCTATATTTGAGAAATATGATGTAGGATTAGTTCCGCTTAAGATAATATGGGGAGAGGAAGAAATAAGGGATGACTTATTTCAAAAAATGAGAAGTACATTAAGTGATACAGCGCCTAAAACATCTCAGCCATCAGTAGGTGATTTTAAAAAAGCGTATGAAGAAGCATTTAAAGAACATAATGAGATAATATGCTTGACTTTAAGTTCAGCACTTTCAGGCACCTATAACTCAGCTTTGCAGGCAATTAAGTTCTTGCCTAAAGAAAAGCAGGACAAGGTAGCTCTTATTGATACATTTACCGTTGATTCAGCACACGGGTTAATTCTATTAAAGGTGTGTGAATTAAGAGAAGCTGGGTTTAATGTAAAAGAGATTGTTTCAAAGATTGAAGAATTTAAAGAGAATTTAGATGCACTTGGTTTTGCAGGTGACCCTAAATGGCTTGAGAAAAATGGAAGATTGAGCAAGGCAGGGGCAAACATTATTAGGCAAGTTTCAAAGTTTGGAGTGAGACCTCTTTTAACCATTAAGGAGGGGAAAGTGGCAGTGACTTCAATTAAATTAAAGGCAAAGGATAAAACAGAGGCAATTTTAAGAGAATTAAAGGAAAGAATTGGTGACAAAGAGGCTGTGGTAGTAATTACACATGGAGATGCGCTTAAAACAGCACTTGTATTAAAAGAAAAGTTAGGTCCAAACATGGAAGTCTTGTTTATAGAGGAGATTACTCCTGTGATTGGATGCCATCTTGGTCCAGATGGTATAATATGTTCATACTTTTTAAAAGAAAATGATGTACTATAATTTTATCATAATAGCATTACTTTCCTATTTAATAGGGTCTTTTTCAACAGCTTTTGTGTTTAATAGGGCTTTTAATAAGATAGACCCAAGGGAAACAGGCTCTAAGAACCTAGGGGCATTAAATACGCTTAGGATAACAAGTAAGAAAAGCGGGAAGGTGGTAGGAATAATTGCATTTTTAATTGTTTTTTTAGTAGATGCGTTTAAGGGAGCTTTTTGTGTTTGGTTTGCAATGCAGATAATGCCTGCTAATATTGTATTAGCTTCAGTTGTGGCAAGTTTCTTTGTAGTGTTAGGACATAATTATTCGATATTACTTAAGTTTGATGGAGGAAGAGGAGCAGCAACTTTTTTAGGAATACTTCTTTTCTTAAAGTGGCAGATATTTGTAATCTGGCTCTTGTATATCTTGCTTTGTATGTTTCTTTTTGAGGTTGTTTCTCCAGTATCTGAATTTGGTGATTTCTACAAAAGAGCAATATCTGATCAGATAATAGGAAGAATATTTGGGGAAATAGTGGTTTTGATTCCTTTGTTTTTTTTAAACATACAGATATTTTGGATAGCTTTAGCAGTAACGCCTTTGATTGTGATAAGGCATATTGATAGAATTAAAGAACAAATTAAAACCTGTAAAAAATGATTTTATTCTTTTTAGCCTACATTATTGGTTCAATTCCCTTTGCTTTCATATTTACAAAGCTTTTTACGAGGGAAAACATATTAGAAGTGGGATGGAAAAAAACATCAGCTTCTAATGTGGTGAAGAATATTGGAAAAGCTCCAGGAGTTTTGACTTTTCTCTGCGATGTATTAAAAGGCTTTTTAGTGGTTATGCTTTTTGAGGGAGCGGTGAGCCAAGCACTTGCAGGGTGTTTAGCAGTGCTTGGGCACAACTATTCAATATTTTTAAAGTTTAGAGGAGGAAGAGGGATTGCAACACTTTTTGGGGCAATATTAGCGCTTAACTTCAAGCTTGGTTTAATTCTATTGATTCCTGTAATTTTAAGTGCTATTATGTGGACAGCTTCAATCGGAACAATCATTTCCTATATCCTAGGAATAGTTATTGCGTGTGTTTGGTTTGATCAAGGAGTTCTACTTTTGTTTTTGTTTTGCTTTGTGCCTGTTTTTTTAAAAAGACTTTCACCGCTTCAGACATTAAAAAAAGAGAATGCGATTAAAAGGCTAGTGTTTGATCAAGATACTGTTCCTGAATGGAGGATTAAAGGCAAGCCCCTGTAGCTTAATTGGATAAAGTACTAGGTTTCGGCCCTAGGAATGTGGGTTCAAATCCTGCCAGGGGCTCAAGTGTTGCATTTTTTTTTAGCTAAGGTATAATAATAAATAATTATTAAAAGACTAATAATATAATAATAAGTTAAATAAAAAGAATATGGAAAAAATACTAAAAAAGAATAGTTCGTTCACTTTAATAGAGCTACTCGTAGTTATTGTAATAATTGGAATACTTGCAGGAGTTGTCACGATTGCAACTACTTCTTTTATTAACAACTCTCGTAATACAAGAATGGTTGCAGAGCTTTCAAGCATGTCTAAGCAACTTATGGGGTTTGAATCTTATCCAAGAGGAAGCTTTTGTTTAGAGGATGATAAGGCTAATGAGCAAATGAGGCTTTTTCTTAAAACAGATAAGCTTCCAACGCATCCGCTTTACAATTACAAGGGGACTGATGGGAAAGCACATGAAAATACTAACGAATGTTTCCTTTACTTTTCTGACGGGGAACACTACTCAATCAGAGTTCCTACTGTAGGAAATAAAGGTTATCTTATTCAAGAGTCAAGACATCCTGAGGTAAAAGAAATTCAGAAGATATGTGACGAGGGCTGGATTCCTTTCGGGAATAGGTGTGTGATGAAGTACGAGGCGTCGAATACCAAGACTACTCCAAAGTCTGAAAGTGGAAAAGCTCCGTTGGTTAGCGTAACTAGAGAAGAAGCTAAAACAGCTTGTGAGAATATTAATGCTCATCTTATGACTAATGCTGAGTGGATGGCGATTGCAAGGGATATTGAATCAGTGGAAGATAATTGGACTGGCACTGAGTTGAATCGCGGTAATTATCGTTCAGGCACAGTGAATGCTACTTCAAGTGAGGGAACAGGAGCTAATAAACGAACGCATAATTTAAGCAATGGACAAATTATTTGGGATTTTTCAGGAAATGTTTGGGAATGGGTAGATGAAGTAAGAACAGGAGCTGAAATAACAAGTGATTTTGCAGGTTTTGATGGCTGGAAAGAATATACTGAAACTGACTTATTTAAAAATGCTACAAGACTTCCAGAGTCTATGGTAAGCCCAGTCGGATCTAAAAAGGCAACAAGTAATGGAGTAGGGGAAATAAATATTATAAAAGGTACTGATTCTCACCCTCTCCGACGTGGTGGAGATTGTGATAGCACTACAATTAAGGCTGGAGTATTCGCACTATGTACGAATACTACTCCAACAACTTCTGAGACCAAGACAGGTTTTAGATGTGTTAAATAGAAACTCTTTAATTAGTTAAACAAAAGTGAGCTCTCTTCCCTTTTTAAGGAAAGGGGGCTTGCTTTTTAGAGAGGTTTTCCAAGGAACTATTGTTTATTAAGCACCTCTTGATTTTTTAGGCGTTTTGCTCTATATTATAATACAATGCTAAGGATAATAAAGAATAAGAAACTTCAATATTTAATAGGTGGAGTGATTGCCTTTGTTTTGATTGGGATTCCTGTACTTGCTCAGATTGTACCATCTCGTCCAAGTGGTGGGTTCTATACATTTGGTGATTTAGTAGATGTTTTAAAGAATATTGAAAAAATAGCAGAGCCGATTGTGGTTTCCCTTGGGTTTATTCTAATAGTTTATGGTGGTTATCATATGATAATGGCAGGAGAGGACGCAGAAAAGTTTAAAACAGGGAAAAAGATAGTGCTTGCGGTTTTAATAGGTGTGCTTATTATCTTTGGTGCTAAAATGATTATAACAAGTATAACACAAGGGCTGAATTTAGAATCAGATTATAATAAGTTAAAGGATTGAGAAAGCCCCGTTAGCTCAGTTGGTAGAGCAGGAAGCTCTTAACTTCAAGGTCGTGGGTTCGAGTCCCTCACGGGGCACTAATTTAAAGAAAAAATATATGTTAACAACAGCAGAAAAACTAGAAATTATTAAGAAGTATAATATACATGAAACCGATACAGGTTCTGCAGAAGTACAGGTGGCAATCTTAACCGAAAGTATTCAAAAGATGTTAGAACATTTGAAGACGAATAAGAAAGATCATCATTCAAGAAGAGGACTATTAAAAATGGTTTCAAAGAGAAGAAAGCTTTTAAAGTATTTAGAGAATAAAGACGAAAAAAAATACAAAGAGCTTATTAAAAAATTAGGTCTAAAGTAAAGACCTTTTTTAGCTTAAATATGGAGAGTAAAATTTTTAATTTAGAAGTAGAAGGAAAGCCTTTAACAGTCACTATTAATAGCTTTGCAGAAAGAGCAGATGGCTCTGTTTTTGTACAGTTTGGCGAGACAACACTTTTAGCTACATGTGTGATGGGTGAAAATGATGTAGAGGGAATTGATTATTTCCCTTTAAGTGTAAATTACGAGGAAAAGTTCTATGCAGGCGGTGAAATATTTGGTTCAAGATTTACAAGAAGAGAAGGCAGACCATCTGATGAGTCTGTTTTAACGGCAAGACTTGTAGATAGGACATTAAGACCGCTTTTTAATAAAAGTATTAAAAGAGAAGTAAATGTAACAATAACATTGCTTTCATTTGATGGGAAAACAGACCCAGCAAGTATTGCCATATTTGCAGGCTCGCTTGCTCTTTTATTATCTGATATTCCTTGGAATGGACCAGTTTCAGGGGTAAGAATAGGAAAAGACAAGCAAAGATTTGTTATATTCCCTGATTATAATGAAAGGGAGGAAATGGATTTACTTGTTTCGGGTCTAAAGGATAAGGATGGAAGTGTTTTGTTTAATATGTTCGAGGCAGGGTTTAAAGAGGCTTTTGAAGATGAAGTTTTAAAGGCAGTTTCATTTTCAAAGAAATATATTGAGAAATTATTAAACTTCCAGTTTGAAATACAAAAGCAGTGTGGAAAGGCTAAGCGTGTTTTAGAAGCTAAGAGGAAAAAAGAAGAAGTGGAAAAAGAGATTTTAAATGTTTTTGAAAAAAGGTTTAAAGACGAAGTGGATAGTCACAACTTAGGAGGTGAAGTTAAATCCTATTTAAAAGAGAAGTATCAAGATTCTGAGAGTATTAACTATGGAATGAATTTCTTAGAGGATATGCTTGAAAAGACCTTGCATGACCTTGTTTTAAAGGAAGGTAAAAGACCTGACAAGCGAGGGTTTGATGAGATTAGAGATTTAGCATGCTATGCTAAGTATTTGCCAAGAGTACATGGTTCAGGTGTGTTTACACGAGGGCAAACAAAAACATTGTCTGTTTTGACTTTAGGGGGGCCTGGAGAGGAAAAAATACTTGAGGGGGTTGAGTTTAAGGGGAAAAAAAGGTTCTTACATCATTACAACTTCCCCTCTTTTTCAGTAGGAGATACAAGACCAAGTAGAGGCCCAGGGAGAAGAGAGATTGGGCATGGAAGGCTTGGAGAAAAAGCGCTCTTGCCAGTTCTTCCAGATTTTGACAGTTTTCCTTATGTGATTAGAATTGTGTCTGAGGTTTTGTGCTCCAATGGTTCGTCTTCCATGGCGTCAACTTGTTCAGCGTGTTTAGCTTTAATGGACGGAGGAGTTCCCATATCCAAAATGGTGGCAGGAATTGCAATGGGAATTGTGATTGATTTAGATAGTTCAAAATTAATTAAAGAGCGAAAGTTTGAAGTTTTAACGGATATACAAGGAGCTGAAGATCATTACGGAGATATGGATTTTAAAGTGGCAGGAACAGATAAAGGAATAACAGCGCTTCAAATGGATGTTAAGATAGATGGTTTAACAGAAGAAATGCTTCAAAAGGGTCTTTTAAAGGCTAAAATGGCAAGATTTAAGATATTAGATGTGATGAGGAATACAATTAGCAAGCCAAGAGCTGAATTAAGCGTTTATGCTCCACGTGTATTTATGAAAAGCATTAATCCTGAAAAGATAGGAGATGTGATTGGTTCTCAAGGAAAAGTGATTAACAAGATTATTGAGGAGTGTGATGTTACAATTGAAATTGAAGATAGTGGCAAAATCTATATCACTTCTAAGAACAAGGAAGGTATGGAAAAGGCATGCAAATGGATTGATGAATTAACTGAAGAAGTGGAGATTGGAAAAGAATATTTTGGAGTAGTTAAAAAAATACTTGATTTTGGAGCAATTGTGGAAGTTTTACCTGGACAAGAAGGAATGGTTCATATATCTGAATTAGATAATAAAAGAGTTGCAAAAGTTTCAGATGTTGTTAAAATAGGAGATAGAGTTAAGGTAAAAGTAATTTCCTTTGGAGACAATGGAAAAATTAGTCTTTCTTTAAAACAAGTAAAGAATGATCAGTCCAGATTCAAAAACTCAAATTAGCGAAGAAGAAGTTCTTTTTGATAGACGTGCCATAAGGACAATGGCAAAAGACATTAAGTCTCTTCGTGAAACAAATTTCTTAAAAGAAGAGGTGGTTTTGGATGTTTCAAAAGATAAAGAGGATGCAGTTAGTAGTCTTAAGATAGAAAGGGAAAAAGAGAGAATAGAGGCTTTAATTAAAACATTAGAAAAAGTAGATGTCCCTAAAATACCTAAGGAAGATGTTTCAATTAAAGAAGCTTTAATACTCAAGGCTAAGGAGGAAAAGCAAGAAGAAGATGTTTTAATTAAAAAGATTAAAGCATTAAAAACAGAGATTGTACCTGAAAAGGATAAAAAAGAAGTAGAGGATGTTTTAATTGTTTCAAAGCCTTTAAGAACAGAGATTGTACCTGAAAAGGATAAAAAAGAAGTAGAGGATGTTTTAATTGTTTCAAAGCCTTTTAAGGTTGATATTAAGCTTGATAAGGGGGAGGATGTACAGGGTGATGTTTTAATTAAAAAGATTGAAAAAGAGCTTAATATTAAGCAAGGACTTTTATTTGAAGCTAAAAAGCGCTTTAAGAAAAAGGTTTTGCCAAAGCATGAAGTGCTTAAGATAAGTTTTAAAGAACCACTTTTAATTGAAGAAAAAAGTAAGATGCCTAAAAAAGAAAAAAAATATGCTAAGCCAGAAGAATTAGAGAAATACAGAGATATATTAGATGAGCTTAAAGGACTATTTAAGGAAGAAGAAAAACCAGAGCCTGTTTTAGAGGTTAAAAAAGAGGAGCCTAAAAAGGAGGTTAAAAAAGGTTTAACAGATATAGATAAGCTTATTCGTATTGAGGCTAAAATGATAGGTATAAGAGCTTTAAAAGAGCAAGTTGGGGAAAAGATCATACCGCTTCAGGAAAGCATTGAAAACGGCTTTAAACAAGTTAAGAACATAAAGGAAATGATAAGAATGATTAGAAAGGAGGAAAAGGAGCTAGAAAATGAAAAACAAGAGATTGAGGTTCAAGAGAAAACAGCAGATTTAAATCAAAAAAGAGAAATTGAAAAGAAAAGGTGGGATTTGGAAAATGAAAGAGACAGTTTAGAGAAAAAAAGATATTTAAGGGAGGATGAGTTTAAATCTGTTAGGCTTCAGATAAGGGAGATGGAGATTACAAAAAGAGAGTTTAAAAAAGAGTATGTGCAGTTTGAAAAACAGCTTAATAATTTAGAACATCAGAAAAAGTTAATTCTGCTTGCAAAGGAAAAAGAGGCTTTAGCTAAGAAGCTTAATGATTTTGATGACGAATACGAAAAGATTAAAGATAATTTACTTGAAGTAAATGAGGCAGTGGAAAATGTGAAAAAAGAGAAAAGGATTACACTTGAAAAAGAGGAAAATATTGAAAAAGAGATTAAGATATTAGAGAATGTGAACAAGGAGGAGGATAGTGTGATTGAGAAAAGGAAGTTTGAGGAAGATAGGAGAGAATGGGAAAATGCAAGAAGGAGGATTGAAAAGAACAGATGGGAGATTGAGGATAAGTTAAAAGAGGCAAAAAGAGAAAAGCAGTATTTAAAAAGAATATATATTAAGAAAAAAGAAGAAAGGCAAGGATTTTTAAGAAGATTAAAAGAAATAGAAATGCAAGTTTTATGAAAAAGCCAGGCTTATTTGCAAAGGTTTTAATTAGAGTAGTTTGGGTTTTAATATTTATTGCTCTTTTAATTGCCTTTTGTTTATTCATTAGATTAATAATTTTAAAAGCATAATGGACAAAGATTTTATACTAAAACAAAAAACTGTACTTTTGAAACAGAAAAAGGAGCTTGAGAGGCTTTTATCTGATTTTGCGACATTAGATAAGGATAGTAAGGAGAATTGGAGGACTATTTACCCAGATATAGTGCCAGGGGAAAGAGACCTTGAAGATATGGCAGATGAAGTTGAGGAATATGTTGATTTGTTGCCTCAAGAATATGCGCTTGAAATTAAGTTAAAGAATGTAAATGAGGCGCTTTTAAAGATTGAAAAAGGTGTTTATGGGATTTGTGAGAACTGCAAACGTGAGATTTCAAAAAAAAGGCTAGAGGTTAATCCTTCAGCTAAAAAGTGTAAAGAGTGTATGGAGCTTTAGTAGGAAACTTGTGTTCCTATACTATACTTTGCGAGAGGGTTTGTTGCTCCCCTTACATCAAAATGGAGGTGTGAGCCATCTCCTCCAAGAGAGATGACTAAACCAGTATTTCCCATATAGCCGATAATCTCTCCTTGTTTAACTTGTTCTCCTGGAACAACAGTAGCATAAGATAAATGACCATAATATGTTACAACTCCATTTGCATGCAAGATGGTAACATAGTTTCCAGATGGCCAAGCATATTTTGATTGTTGTACTGTTCCAGCAGCAGCTGCTAGTATAGGGGTTCCTTTTTTGTTTGCAACGTCTATAGCATTAACATAATGAAGTCCGTTTGTGATCACTCCTTTTGTAGGGCAGATAAAATAATCAGAGGCAACATGAATGTATTCCTTGCTTGGTGCTGTTGGCGTAGGGCTTACCTTTGGAAGTCTTCCGTTTGGTATAAAGAGAATGTCTCCAATAAAAATATCATTTGCATCTTTTAATTCATTAAAAGAGATAATTTCATCGGATGTAGATTTAAATTTCTGTGCAATAGATGAAATAGATTCGCCATTTTCTACCATATGTAATATTCCCTCAGTAGGGAGAATAATTAGTTTTTGGTCAGGTTTGATTTTAGTGGTTTTACTGATCTCATTAGCAAGCAATATTGTTTCAAGTGTGATGTTGTACTTTTGAGCAATAGAAGAAAGTGTTTCGCCTTGCTTAACAGTATGATATATGATGTCTTTTTTTAATTTGTCCTCATCTTTTTCAACAAATCTAGACCCAAAGCTTGTATTTTCTATGAATAAAGGAGAATTTCTAGCCATTAAAACATTACCATTTTCAAAAATGGTGTGATCTGATAAAGCACTTGTCTCAGGCTCTAGGCTGGTAAAGTCTTTGTCGTTAGATTCGATTGTTTTTTCTGGGGAAATAAAAGTAGCGATGATGATTCCCGCTAGGATTAGAAAAAGTAATTTAAAAGCTAGTTTTTTCGTATGAATAATTCTATTACTTATTGATAATGAATATAGTTAAATAATAACAGAACAAAGCTAAAAAAGTCAAGTATTTTGTGCTGAGAATAGGGCTTTGAAACCTTTTATTTGGACTTACTTTTAGGAGTAATAAATATAGTTTAAGAATTTATAGGCTGTATTAAATGATATTCTTTTTCGGTTATTATCTCTGAAATTTGTTAGAAAAAAAGAAAAGTATTCGTTTCTGTTTTTGTTAAGTTCTGAATTGAACCTTTCCATTAGCTCTTCTTGTTCTTTAATGGGTATGTTTTCTTGGAAAATAATATGTGCTAGATTGCGCGATGTTTGCTTACCAACTAAACCATGAACATTATAGTTTCTGATGTCCTCTAATTGAATTTTCTTTCCATTTTTGCTATCTATTGCACGGAGGAACAAAATATTATTTTTTAATCTTGCTTTAGATGTGTTAGAGACTTGAAACACTTTTTTATGATTGATGTTTTGTAGTGCTAATTCTATCTTATGCTCACCAGGTTCAAGGTGTTTTTCGGTGAGTCTAGTTATCCCAAGTTTGTTTTTTGTAGTTTTGATTTTTTTAATAAAGTCGCCTCCAAATTGCCAATCATATTCTTTTTTTAGGGTTAGAATCAGTTTTTTGTTTTGTGGATAAATAGTAGTTGCAATTTCATTTATATCTGCTTTTTTTTCTTTGAAGTAAAAGGAAATAACGTTGTAGGTTGTATCTTTAAAGACTTTTTCTTTAAATATGTTGAGTTTAACAATTTTAAATTTTTCAAAGAAAAGAGCTCTTATCTTTTTAGAGTTTTCAGCACAAAGAAAGTTCAGAGGGACAATAAGGATGCCTTCTTTACAATCCATAATTGAATTTATGGAAACTTGATACAAGTCTTCAAAAATTGAATTGGTGTTGGAGAAGAAATTAGCTTTAATATTTCTGTCGGCTTTGTTTTTGTGTAAATAGGGAGGATTTGTGCAAACAAAATTGTATTTTTGTGGATTGTTTATGGAGTCATTGGAAAAAACATTTTTGTTGTCAACATAGTTTTTATCGCAATCAAAGCCAATTGTTTTCTCGCAGTCATTTTTTTTAGCCCAGCTAAGGAGATCTTGGTTTCCAGCAAAAGGGTCGGAGATTTTCTTGTTTTTAACAAAAGATTCAAAACCTTGTAGGATATAGGAGGAGTTTGTAGTGAAAAATTGTCCTAATTGCTTTTTCATGTTAATTATATTATAGAAGCTAACATTTAAAAAATCAAATTTATGAAACAGATTAAAGAATTACTTCAAAAACATAATATCTCCCCTAAAAAGTCTTTAGGTCAAAACTTTTTAATTGATCAGAATGTGTTAAATAAGGTTGTTAAAGCAGTTCAGATTGAGCAAGGAGACAAGATATTAGAGATAGGGGCAGGGCTTGGGAGCATAACGTGCGAATTAGAAAAGCACGCTTTTGTTTTAGCGATTGAAAAAGACACTGTCTTTTCAAGTATTTTAAGGGATTTCAATTTTAAAAACACTCAGATTATTGAGGCAGACATTTTAGATTTTATTCAAGAAAATAATATAGGGGGGTATAAGGTGGTGGGAAATATTCCATATCATCTAACAAGCAATTTAATTAGAAATTTACTTGAAACTGAGAATCAGCCTAAGGAAATGTATTTAATTATTCAAAAAGAGGTAGGTGAGCGCATATGTAAAGGAAAGAACAATATTTTGTCAATTTCAGTTAAATATTATGCTTTGCCTAAGGTTTGTTTTAACATATCTAAGAATTCGTTTTGGCCTCTCCCAAAAGTAGATAGTGTTTTAATTAAGATTTTACCAATTAAGAAGTTTGAAGAAAAAGATAGGGTGTTTTTTAAAGTTTTAAAGGCGGGGTTTTCTTTTCCAAGGAAGAAATTGATTAATAATCTATCTGTTTTAGGTGTTGATAGACAAAGGATTAAGGAGGTATTTAAAGAGCTTGGATTGTCAGAAAATGCTAGAGCCGAGGATTTAGATGTGCTTAAATGGGTTAATTTAGTTGACAACTTTTTTAATTAGTGCTAAGATTAGTCCATTATTAATTAAGAGTTTATTCTTTTTAAAAAGTATAGACAGGTAACAAATGAACGAGCAAAATCATTCTGATGAGCGTAAGATGTTCAAGGGAAATTGGACTTGTTCAAATTGTGGAGCAGAAATAACAGAGCTTCCTTTTGAGCCAATTCAAGACAGACCTCTTTTATGTCGTGATTGTCACAGACAAAAAATGCAAAAACGCAATCAAAGGAGATATTAAATTAAGAACCGCTTTAAAGCGGTTTTTATAATACAACATAGACTCTTAAAAGAGCTTCTTTTTTTGAGAATATGATCTTCATGGTTCCGTTAAAGGACTTTTTAATTAGCTTTGCCATTCTTAAAGCAAGGTTGTTTTTAGTGGTTAATATGTTTAATCTATTATTTTTGTATATTGTGGAGATGATTCTGTGATTAGGATTATTTTTAAAGCCTTTCTCGCCTTTGTTTTTAATTGTGTTTAAAACAAGAGTTTTGTTTTTTTTGCTTATGTTTTCAATAACTAACTCTCCTTCAAATATGTTGTTTTCAATCATTTTGCAAGCAGGGCAAAGAGTAGATTTTTTATAATTTACTTGCTTTGGGTGAAACCAGGAACCTTTAAAAAGTGTTGCGTTGCATTTTTGACATATGATAAATCCTTTTTGTTTCATATAATTAGTGGTACAATTATAATATACATACTTGAGGTGGTTTTATGTCAAAATGGCGTTTGTTTGTTTATGTGCTTGCGTTCCTTGGAATGATGTTTGTTGTGTCAATTATTGCTTTTCTAGGGAGAATCTTTTTAATAGTAGCGAATGTAATTCTTTTGATTCTTGTTTACTTCCTTATTGTAATTATTTTAAATAAAAAAGCGTAATAAAGGATGGTTCTTTTAAAAAGGAGGAAAATGTTTGCTGATATTAGCATTGATTTCGGTATTGATTGACCACATTGAACTAGTGACTGTATTCCTTCTTGGAATGGTGTTCTCACTATTCCTGGTATTTCTTTTAATTAAAAAAATGGTAAGAGCTGTTTGCTCTTTGCCATCTTTAATTTTTAGGAGAAAAAGGGTTTAATCTTGCTTAAGCCCTTTATTTTTGTTAGAATTATTTTTAGTGAGTTGAAAATGAGGGAGAGTTTAAGAGAGCTAAAAGAGGAAGGACGCACGGTTGTAGTTAGTAATCGAGTTTTTCCTGAGGTGTTTAATAAGACGGTTAGATGCCGAATCAGGGAAGTTAATGGGAATGGGGCGTATCTTGTTCCTGTTGGCAGAAGAGGGAAACCAAGAGAGGTTTCCTTTCGAGACCTTGAAGGTTCATTACTCCAATGAACTTTCTTTTATTTTCGGTTAAAGTCATCTTCGTATCTAGTGATGTCATCTTCGCCTAGATAATCTCCGTTTTGAACCTCAATAACTTTTAAAAGAACATCCCCTATATTCTCAAGTCTATGCCTTGCTTTTTTAGGGATAAAAAAGGCTTCTCCTTTTTTTAGAATATATTCATTATTATTTAATGTAATTTTTGCTTTTCCTTGTATAACAACCCAGTTTTCGGATCTGTGATTATGAGATTGAAGACTTAATCTTTTTTTAGGCTCAACAATGATTTTCTTAACTTTGTAATCTTTGCCTTCCCCTATAATCTCGTAAGAACCCCAAGGTCTTAATGTTCTAACGCCTTCATAGGCTTCTCTTTTGTTTTGTTTTTCTAAGTTTTCAACAATTTGTTTAACTTTTTCTGAGTCGTCTTTGTTTGCAACAAGAACAGCATCTTCAGTTTCAATAACAGTAATGTTTTTAAGACCAATACAGGCAACAAGGCGACTATTGCCTAAAATTAGAGAGTCTTTTGTGTTGTGTAAGATAGTGTTTCCAAGAATAGTGTTATTGTTTTTGTCTTTTGCTTGGGTTTTGTAAAAGGAATTCCAGGAACCTACATCACTCCAGTTAAATGTGGCGGGAAGCATAGCAATTTTGTCTGACTTTTCTATAACGGCTTTGTCTATGGAAATAGATTCTGTTTTTTCAAGTAGGTCTTTAGCATATTTTTCAAATTCTTGCATAATTAAGTTTACTGGGAAAAGAAAGATACCAGAGTTCCAATAATAGTTTCCTTTGTTTAAAAAATCTTGAGCTGTTTTTAGATTAGGTTTTTCAGTGAATTTTTCTACTTTGAATTGGTTTGGCTTAATTTTGATATAGCCATATCCTGTTTCAGGTGAGGTTGGCTTAATGCCAAATGTAACAATGTGGTTTGATTTAGCAATTTCTTTGGCTTTGTTAATGCTTTTAACAAATTCAGAATCAGGAGTGATAAAGTGGTCTGAGGGGCAGACCAAAACAAGCTCATTGTTTTTAAGGTTTAGTTTCTTGAGTGCGTAGAGAATGGCAGGTCCAGTGTTCTTAGAAAAAGGTTCAATGATAAGGTTTGCATTTTTAAATTCTTTTTGAACTAAAAAAGAATAGTCTTTGTTTGTGGAGACAAATATGTTTTCTGGCTTTTCTAGTAAAAGGCATCGTTCTAGTGTTTTTTTAAAAAGAGTTTTGTTGTTAAGTTTTAAGAATTGTTTGGGAGAGGTTTTCCTTGACATTGGCCACAATCTTGTTCCTTTTCCGCCAGCTAAGATAATGATTTTCATATTATTTTTTCTTTAAGTAGGGCTTTCATTAGTTTTTTAAAAGAGATGGTTGCTACGCAGACAACTGAGTCAGCTCCTCCATAGTAAAGGAATATTTTGTTTTTTCTGAGAACTGCATTACATGGAAAGACAACATTTCCAACTTGTCCTTCTTCTTCATAAAGCATTCTTGGGCTTAAAAGAGGGGTGCTCATTCTTGCAATTACTTTTTTAGGGTTTGTGAGGTCAAGTAAAACAGCACCTACTCTGTAGTATCTGCTAGTTTCTGAGACGCCGTGGTAGAATAAAAGCCAACCTTGATCTGTTTTAATAGGGGCAGCAGCAGCTCCGATTTTAAGAGAATCCCATTTATCTTGTCTTGTTTCAAGTAGTATTCTTCCTCCTAAGTACTTTTCTTTTTTAAAACTTAGACTAGAAACAAAGTCTATCCAGATATTCTTTCCATCTCCTCTGTGCAAGAATACATATTTTCTTTTGACTTTTTCAGGGAACAGAACGCAGTTTTTGTTATAGACGTTGGGTGGGCTAATTAGAATTGGTCTTTTGAAATTCCATTTTTGCTTTGCAAAGTCATCAGCTTTAATGGAGGTAAGGGCAACTCTTGCTATTTTCCCATTAAAGGCAGTGTATGTCATATAGAGTTTATCGTTGAATTTAGTGATTCTTGGGTCTTCGCAACCAGAAAGTCCATTTTCACTTGTTTTTTCTTCAAAGTGTTCTCTTGGAGTGTAGATTGGGTAGGGTAATCTTTTGTCAATTCTAAAGCCATCTTTAGAAGAGGCATACCCTAAAACAGAGGTATTATCATGAGACATTGCCCTATAAACAATGTGATTTCTTTTGTTTAGGTAAACAGCAGCTGGATTAAAGACGGCTTTGGCTTCCCAGGCATTTCTAGAAGATGGTTCTAAAATTGGGTTTTTATTATATCTTTCAAAAGAAACAAGTTTTTTCTCTAATATATCTCTTAAAAGGTCTTTTAGAGAGGCTCTTGCAACACATACGGTAGTATCAGCAGCGCCATAGTAGATAAAGAGGTCGTCTCCTTTTAAAATAGTACCAGTAGGGAATATTACATTAGGGACTTTTCCGTTAAGCTCGTAATCTTCAAAAGGGACAAGCAAAGGGTCTTCAAGTCCGCCAATTATTTTCTTAGGATTTTTAAGGTCAAGTAAAACAGCATCAATGCCAAATGTTTTTGGTCCTGCTATGTAATAGTTTCTAATGTTAGCGTATATAAGGAGCCAGCCATGCTTAGTTCTTATTGGAGGTGCTCCTATTTCAACTAAATTACCATCACCTTTTTCTAAGGGTAAAATATTGTTGTAGATAGAGTGATACCATTTACTCCAATAGGCAGGTGACCAAATATCTTCTTCTTTATCAAAATAGGCAATGCATGTTTTAGCGGGTGGGCAATCTGTGTGAACTGATAAAAGAGCGACAAGTTTTTTTCCAATTTTCTTAGGGAATAAGGTCATTGCTTTAGAGTTAAAGCAAGTTACAGGATGTTTTTTAATTCTTTTAAAGTCTTTTGTAACGCCTACTCCGATTTTAATGCCTTCTGCACAAAATGGATATTTAGAAAGGGCAGTATAAAAGATAAAGTATTTACCATTGATTTTAGTGATGCGAGGGTCTTCACAGCCAAAACGCTCCCATTCTTCTTTAGGGGCAATAAGTTGTTTTCTTTTTTTAAAGTTTAAATAGTCAGTGCTTTCAGCGTAACCAATGGAGGAAAGATTGAGTTCGTGTTCATCAACTGTTTGATTTTCTTCCATAGCTCTATAAACTAGACCAATCTTTTTTCTATCTAGTGCAATAGGGCAAGCATTAAAAACGGAATGATTTTCAAAGCTATTTTTAGGGTTTGGTTTTAAAATTGGGTTTTTGTTGTATCTTTCTATATATGCCATATTATTTTTTTAATTTTTTAATGAATGATGTTTTTCTTAATTTTTGGGTTAATGGTTCAATGAATTCCTCTAAGTTAGCAGTTGCTACGCAAACAACAGTGTCTGCACCGCCGTAGTAGACAAAAAGTGTGTCATCTATTACAACAGCTCCGCAGGAGTAAACAATGCCAGATTTAAAGCCATTGTTTTCATAAGGAAGACTTGGTTCTAAAACAGGTTGTTTTGCTCTGTAAAGTATTTTAGTAGGGTCTTTAAGATCTAATATCATTGCACCTAACTTATACTTTGAAGTGTCTTTTTTATCTTCTGCATGGTATAAAACAAGCCAACCCTTGCTTGTTTTAATTGGAGAAGGTCCAACACCTCTAAAGTATGCTTCCCAGCCGTCTTTGATATAGGAACGGCTGTAGGAGCTTTTAATAAATGTTTTGCCGTCAAGTTCGTCTAATGAATCAAAGTAATCAATTTGTATGTTAGGGGAGATGCTATGTAAAATTGCATATTTATTATTTATTTTCTCAGGGAACAAGACCCAGTTTTTGTGAATTTCATTAGGTGCGGAAATAAAAACAGGTTTTTTCCATTGATCCCATCTCTTGTTCAGAAAGTCATCTTTTGAAATAGAGGCTAATGTTAATCTTAATTCAGACCAGTTGCTAAAAGTGGTGTAGATTAAATAAATGGTTCCATCAATTTCAGCGATTCTTGGGTCTTCACAACCTGAGACGCTACCACCTGAAGAATAGCCAGGAGCATTGGTTTTTGTAAGGGATTCAAGAAAGCCTCTTTTTAGGGCATAAGCAGGTGTTTCTGATCTTTCATCTATATGAATACCATTTTTAGAAGAGGCATAGCCAAACACGGAAAGTCCCCCTTCTCCTATTGCTCTATACAAAAAATGTACCTTGTTATTTAGATATATAGCCGCAGGATTAAATGTTTGCCATGATTCCCATTTGTTTTTGTACTTAGGCTCCATGATTGGATTAGAAATTGCTCTTTCCAATTTTAGAGGTAATTGCGTACACTTTCTGATAATGAGCTTTGGTTTTGGCTTTGTTTTTCTTTTTTTCCTAGGTTTTTTAGGTTTTGGTTTCTTTAGAAAATTCTTGATTCTTTTTAACCACATTTTTGTCAAATTAAGTAATAATTTAGTTAATTTTATCATACTTGAAATAAAAAGCAAATTGAGGAGGGAATGTTGATTTATTTGGAGAATTTTTGTATTATATTATTGATAGTAGGTTTTAATATTTATTAATATGAACAAAACACAAAAGACTAAAAAAATAAGTGCAGAACATATTGCTGATTATTTTATTAAAAAAGGAAGTGAAGAGAATAGATTGATAACTAATAAGAAGCTTCAGAAATTATTATATTATTCTCAGGCGTGGAATTTGGTTTTTAATAATAAACCTTTGTTTGATGAAGAAATAGAGGCTTGGGTACATGGACCAGTGGTTAGAAGTATATATTTCAAGTTTAAGGATAACGGATTTAATCCGATTAAAGATTTTGATGTAGAAAAAGTAAAAGAAATTGATGAGGATACAATTAGTCTTTTAGATGAGATTTGGAGAGTTTACGGTAAATTTGATGCAGAATATTTAGAAATGTTAACTCATAATGAAAAGCCTTGGCAAGAAGCGCGTGATGGTTTTTCTCCATATGTTCATTCTGAAAAAAAGATTTCTCTTAAATCAATGAAAAAGTATTATTCTGAATTATTGAAAGATGTTAGTTCCAAAATCGAATCGAAAGAATAAGCCAATTCCCTTGCAGGTTGCGGAGATGAAGGATAAAAAGATTCCTTCACAGGTTGCGAAAGTGAGAGGGGAGAAACATATTGAAGAACAACCTTTTTTGATTTCCTTTGCAAAGTATAATAATAGGGTGTGTGAGGTTGAGAATTTAAAAAGGAATAAAGCTAAAAAGTCTTTACAGGTTTTAATAAAAATTGGTAGGGATTTTTTCGATTATGAAGATTTTGAGAAGGACAAAGGAATTGAGAAAATTCCTGTTAGGAATAAGGGAGAATATAAGAAGTTGTTTCAGAGATTACATCCAGATGTAGAATTGTTTGAACATAAATTGCAAGGAGAGGGAAGAATCTTTTATTATATAAATGATTTAGAAAAGCTGTTTTGTGTTGTGGCAATTAAGGAAAATCATTTTGAGACAAAAAAACAGCGGAGATAAGTAATCCTTATATTAGATAATGAAATTTTCAATAGAAAAAATAGTAACAAAAGATAATTTTGTTTTGGATGGATTGTTTTTTGAGGCTGTGGAGAGAGATATAGCAATAGTTTTTATTCATGGTTTTCCTTCAAACTTCTGTAGAAATATTAATCTTGTAAAAAGTATAGGAGATTTTGGCTATAGTGTTTTGTCTTTAAATACAAGAGGACATGATGTTTTGAGTATTATTCCTAGGGTGGATAAAGGATATGAGATTATTGGTTCGGCTAAAGAAAACTTTGAAGATTGTATTTTTGATATAGGGGGAGCGGTAGAATTTTTAAAGGGAAAAGGCTATAAGAAAATATTTTTAATGGGTATTAGCTCTGGGGCTGATAAAGTTGGTTTTTATTTATCAAGAAATAAAGAGAGTGTAATTTTGGGAGGCATTTTTATTTCCCCAGGGAGTAATATATCAATTGCAAGAAATGAATTAGGCGAAGACTTTTTAAAATTAATGAATGAGTCCTTAAAATGTATTGATGAGGGTAAAGGAGATGAGTTGTTATTCAATTTAATTCCTGTGTCTTGTAAGAGGTTTGTTAGTTTGTATAGCGAAGATAGTAGCGAGAATGTTTTTCCTTTTCATAATAATAATTCAGATTTTCCTATTTTAGCTAAAATTAAAAAGCCGATGTTCATTGCGTTAGGGGAAAGGGATTCTTTCTATAATAATCCAAAGCTTTTGCTTGAAGTGTTAAAAAGTAAGTTAGGTGGTAAAAGCAATGAGTTTAAATTGTTTAAAGTAGGGCATTCTTTTGATGGAGTAGAAGAGGAGTTGGTTTGTCAAATTAAAGCTTGGGTTGGTAGGATTGTTTAAGGTATGGGGTGTTTTGATCTAGTTTTAGACTATTGACAAAAATTAAATTGTGCTATACTGAAATTAGTTATATGGATAATCATATAATATTTTATTAATAATTATGAACAAAGAAAAGATATATAGTGATAAATTCAAGAACCTCGTTTTATATATTCTTTCAAAAGATAGTTATAGAGACGATGGTATAAAAAAATTAAATAAAATTTTGTATTTTATTGATTTTTATTACTATAGAGAGCATAAAAAGTTCATTTCTGATGTGAAATATGCTAAAGCAGGAAGGGGTCCAATTATTGATAATTATAGGGAAATATTTGGACAAATGGTAAAAGATGGCTTCTTGAAGAGAAACGAGAATTATGGACAGATAAATCATGAAGCGAGGGCTGTTGTTGATATTTCTGATTTTACTCCAGAAGAAATAGATCATATTAATAATGTTTTAGAAAAATATGGGAAACTTTCTTCTATTGAATTAGAAAGTATATCCCATGAACAACAACCTTGGGTGTTAACAGAAAAGAGCGGAGAGATTATTGACCCAGACTTAGCTCTTCTTATTGATGATGGATTAGCTAATACAACGGAAATTGTTAGCGAAGACTTAAAAGATGAAGTAATAGAATTAGTTAATAGACTGTGATATATGGGTTTTGTAAGGGTGGAAATTATAGCTTCTTTAAAAAGAGAAATAGAGAATGGCGATAATATAACAAAGAAATTATTTTACAAACAAAAAAGATTTATGGAAATTAATCCAAATTATCCTTCGCTTGGCAAAACTAAACTCGAGAATGTAAAGGATAAATATGGTAATGGGTTATTCGAAGTAAGATTAGATGGAAAAAGACGGATAATTTGTTTAGAAAAAAAAGAGAATACACATTATATTTGGTTAAAAATTTGTAGTCATGATGAAATTAAAAGAAAAAATGTTATATTTGCAGACGGAGAGTATGATTAAAAAACGCCCTTTCAAAGGGGGTGTTTTTAAATGGGGTGCCATTGTGGAGAATGTTAGAAATGTATTTGTAGAAAAGAATAATACTTCAATATATATTCCAAAGCTTTAATTTGGTTTATCCCTATCTCTGTCCACATTATATTTAAAAAAAGAACTGACTTTTTATTTATATATAAGTGGATAAAAGTTTGCTACTTGCGGTGGCTTTTTCTATATTTTTGATGGTGGAAAGAGTATTCTTAGGAAGATGAAGAATGGTTGGCAACGGGGAAACATCTTATTGTAGTGCTTTCCAGCACAACATGAGCCTCAAATAAATTAAAGTGCACAGTATGTTCCTGAACCTGTGTAGTTTTTAGGTATGACATTTCTATTTTGCTCTTATACTCCTTTTGTACTTAAAACATATTTATTTCAGGCTCATGTTGTATTGTACAAGACTTGTATTTGACCTTTGATTTGCAAATGAGTAAAATATAAACAATGGCAAAATTCTTTATTTTTATTGATGAAACTGGAAACAATGATCAGGAGAATTTTTTTGGACTGGGCTGTCTTCTTGTTCCTGTAGAGAATATAGGGGAGTATTATGAAATTTTAAATAAGCAATTTAGTAAAATTGTGCTCCAAATAAAGGAAAAAGAGAAATTTTTGGAAAAAGAATTGCCCAAAGATGATTTGCTAAAATTCCTTAAAGGGAGGAGGTATCCTTATGAAATTAAATTTAAGAATATTAATGCCAATATTAGAGAACAGTATAAGTGGATTTTAAGTAAATATTTTAAATTTGAAAGTGTTAAGTTTTGTGGACTAATTATTGATAAAGAAAAATATCCTAATCCAAAAGGAATGACACATTTTGATATTTATATTAATCGGTTGGTAATGCTATTAAAAAATAATGTTAGCGATAAAGATGAGTTCGTAGTTTTATCAGATAATATATCTATTCCTAGGGGAAGGAATTATGAAAAAGAATTATTAATTAAATTGAATAGGAGTAATAAAAAATGTTTTGGTGTGCATAGAATAAATTCACACTCAAATTTATTTTTACAAATGGTAGATTTACTTATAGGCGGAATTGCTTATGATTTTAAAGATAAGAATGAAAGAAGTGAGCATAAAAATGATATATTAACTTATATTAAGAGAAAAACTGGTATTGGTGATTTTACAAATAATGTAACAAAAGACAATCCTAATTATTTCTCTGTGTGGATTTATCAAAAATAATAAAAAAAGAGGAGGTCATGGTTATTACCCACACCTCCTCTTTAACAATTATATTATATCATAACATTTGAAATTATGTCAACCCCCATGCATATTTGCTGGGTGACTAACGGGATTTGAACCCGTGCTAAGAGTTCCACAAACTCTTGTGCTACCACTACACCATAGCCACCATAGTGTTTGTACTCCCGGCAGGATTCGAACCTGCAACCTACGGATTAGAAATCCGTTGCTCTATCCAATTGAGCCACGGGAGCTTGTACATTTAATATATAGCAAAAACAAAATTAAAAATCAACTTTTGACAATTAATTTTTATGCGGTATTATATAACAGGTGCACATTATGTGGTACCGTCAATATGAGAGAATAGAAGCAAGAGTTCCTAAATTGAGAACCATATTAGATTTAGATGTTGAAGGGGACGAATATCCTGGGATTATAATCAATCCATGGGATATTACTACAAAAAGGAGGAAGAGCTGAACCCCAAGGGTTCAGTTCTTTACTAATTTGTAAATTAGTGATATAGAATAATCATTAACGGGGCATAGTGAAACGGCATCACGAGTCTTTTGGGAAGATTTATTCCTGGTTCGAATCCAGGTGCCCCGACATATTTTTGCGGGTGTAGCTCAATGGTAGAGCACCGGCCTTCCAAGCCGATTATGAGGGTTCGATTCCCTTCACCCGCTCATTAATTATATGACAAAAAAAGTAGCTGTGCTTGGAGCAGGCATTGTTGGTCTTTATACTGCTTCTAAGTTAAAGGAAAAAGGATTTGATGTTTTTCTTTTTGAGAAAGAGGAAATTGAGAATGTGGGTAAAAAGCCTTGTTCTGCCTTAGTTTCAAAAAGAATACATAACTTTGTTGAGGTGAATGATGATTTAATTTTAAATACGATTAAAAAGTGTTTGATTAAGTTTGGAAAAAAAGAGGTACTTTTAAAGTTTAATCCAGAACATATTGTTATTGATAAAAGGAAGCTTATTCTAAAAATGATAAAAGAGGCTAAGTTTAGAATTGTTTTTAATATTAAGAATATTGATCACGAAACTTTTGATTATGTAATAGGGGCGGATGGAGCGAGTTCTCCTCTAAGGAAAAGTCTTGATTTAAAAGATCCTGACTTTAAGATTGGATTAAAAGTAGAAGACGATGTTTTAGATTCTAGCGATATGGTTCAAACATTTAAAACAGAAAATGGATTTTGTTGGATTATTCCTAAGGGAAAGCATATAGAATATGGTGTGTTTGAGAAAAAGGAAAATATTAAAAAGGAGTGGCAGGCGTTTAATAAGAAAGGGGAGAGATCAGGCTTTGCTGTAATTCCACAAGGTCTTGTTTTAGCAGATAGTGATAAGTATGCACTTGTGGGAGATGCAACAGGCTTAACTAAGCCTTGGAGTGGTGGAGGTATTATCTGGCAACTTTATCAAGCTGATATGCTTGTTTCTAGTTTTCCTAATTTCAAAGAGTATAATAGGAAGGTGAAAAGTTTTTTTATACCAAAGATTATTCAGGGAAAAGTGGCGAATAAGGTTGTGAATGAATATTTAAGTTTTTTAATCCCCTCTTCTCTTGAGTATGATAATGATTTTCCTAATTTTTTAAAGTCTTTGTTTAGTTAAGAATTTTTAAATTTGCAACTAATTAAGAAAAGTGATATTCTATACCATAAGTTTTATGATTTTCAAGAGAAAAACAAACAATTTAAATGAGTTAAAAGAGACAGAAGAAATTATTAAATATGTTAAGGATTTAGAAGATAAGATAAATTTACTAGAACAAAAAATTAAAAAGGTTGAGAAAGAGTCTTTAAAGAATTTTAGTAAGTTTTCTATTTCGCGCTTTAATTCTTTTAATGATATGGGAGGGGATCAAAGCTTCACATTAGCGCTCTTAGATAAAGAAAACAATGGCTTTATTCTAACCTATTTGTTCCATAAAGATGGAGTAAGACTATTTACAAAACCAATAATAGATGGTAATTCAAATTATCAGCTATTAGATGAAGAAAAGATAATTTTAAGACAAGCAATAAATGGTAAAGGCGAATCAAAAAAATGAATACATTAAAGAACGACCACCTGTAGTGGTTGTTTTAGGACATATTGATCACGGAAAAACATCTCTTTTAATGGCAATAAAAGATTTTAGGGTTTTGGGAAGAGAAGAGGGAGGAATAACACAACATGTTGGAGCATATCAAATTAAGTATAATAATAAGAAAATTACATTTATTGATACGCCTGGGCACGAGTCTTTTTCAGCTATAAGGGGGAGGGGTGCAAGTGTGGCAGACATTGCAATTCTTGTGATTGATGCATGTGAGGGAATTAAAAAACAGACGAGAGAAGCGATAAAGCATATTAAAGAGTCAGGCGTGACTTTAATTATTGCTCTAAACAAGATTGATAAAAGCTGTGCTAATCCAGAAAAAGTAAAGCAAGAGCTTTTAGAAGAAGATATTATTGTTGAGTCTTTTTCAGGTAAGGTTCCTACGGTTGAGGTTTCTGCTAAAACAAAGCAAGGAATAGATGATTTACTGGAAATGATTTTGCTTGTAGCTGAAATTGAAACACTTCAAGGAGATTTAAGAGAAAAAGGGGAAGGTGTAATCATTGAATCTAGACTTGATGCGCAAAAAGGAGGAACAGCAACATTGATTTTAACTAAGGGAGTTATGAGAGAAAAGGACTTTATAGGGACAGGCTCAGTATATGGAAGGATAAAAACATTTGAAAGTTTTGACTTAAAAGATATTAAAGAAGCTTTTGCAGGAGACCCCATTTTAATTAGTGGTTTTAACCATGTTCCCAATGTAGGAGAAATTGTTAAAGTGTATGATTCTTTAGATGAAGCTAAGGGAAATATTAAGCCTAAGAAAGACCTACAGGAAAAAGAGAATGCTTTTATAGGAGACAAAGTATTAAATTTAATTATTAAGGCAGATGTTGCTGGGTCTTTAGAAGGCATTTTGGCATTACTTCAAACTATTCCTCAGGACAAGGTAAGATTAAACATCTTAAGAGCTGAGGTGGGGGATATAAATGAGAAGGATATTAAAATGGCAAAAACATCAAATGCATATTTAATTGCTTTTTCGGTTAAGGTTGATCAGGTGGCTGAGGCTATTTTACATAATATGCAGGTTGAGGTTCATTATTTTGATGTGATATATGATATGGCAAAAAAAGTAAGGGAGTTTATGGATGCACTCCTTGTTACTGAAAAGCAGAGAATAGATTTAGGCGAATTAGATGTGCTCGCAATATTTAGAACAGAAAAGAATAAGCAGATTGTAGGGGGCAGGGTTATGGATGGGAAAATTGAAGACGGAGCCTTAGGTGAGATTTATAGAGATAATGAGAAAATAGGGGAAGGAAAGGTGATAGGGCTTGAAGTTTCAAGGAAAAAAGCAGATGTAGCGTACAAGAATAGTGAGGCAGGATTACTTTTTCAAGGTAAAGAAAAAGTACAAGAAGGTGATGTTTTAAGATTTTATAAGGAAGAGTTTATTAGACCCACTATATGATGTTTAAAAAGGAAAAATTGAATAAGATGCTTCAGATGGAATTAAATCAAATTATATTAAAAGAGTTTGATTTTTCTTTTGATAGAGTGATTACAATCACAAGAGTTGAGGTTTCGGAAAATGGTTTTAATGCAAAAGTCTTTGTTTCAGTTATTCCTTTGGAGAATAAAGAAGAGGTTTTAAAGATTTTAAAAAGAAAAGTATTTTTTGTTCAACAGAAATTAAATCACAGATTAAGAATAAGACCAGTGCCTAAAATAGAATTTATGGAGGAGGGGAAAACAGAACAGGCTGGAAGAGTAGAGGAGCTTTTAAAAAAGGTAAAAGATATGGAAAAAAATTAGCAATTATGCTACTATGCTTGTATTATGGCGTGGTAGCCAAGTGGTAAGGCAGAGGTCTGCAAAACCTTTATCAGCAGTTCGATTCTGCTCCACGCCTCGCCGCGGTGCTGGAATTGGTAGACAGGACGGACTTAAAATCCGTTGTCAGTAATGATGTGTGGGTTCAAGTCCCACCCGCGGCACATATGATGCAAA
>Ga0265293_10004023_pt1 | contig 26475 bp, 34 predicted proteins | sample Munlanlewell138R_FD_192505 | JGI IMG/M metagenome (GOLD analysis project Ga0265293, IMG submission 192505) | Leachate microbial communities from a municipal landfill in Southern Ontario, Canada - Leachate well 138R | ecosystem: Engineered > Solid waste > Landfill > Unclassified | place: Canada...
CTGCCCGCGATGCGGAGGATCGGGTTGCGGTACCACGTGAACACCCGCAGCGCGAGCACGACGTGGCTCTGGTCCGACGGCAGCGTGCTGCCGTTGATCAGGTTGGTCGTGGCGTTGCTGCGGGCACCGTTGCTCGTGAAGAGCGCGGTGGTGTCCTGCAGGGTACCGGTGGTGAGGCCGCCGGTGCGGATGAGCGTGTCGTAGACTTGATCTTGTCGCCCGCTGTTTGTGCGGACTCTCCGCGTTTCCACGGAGGCTGGGACTATCTCACCAACTCAGTTGGAGTTGCCGGGCACTCGTGGGGACCTTATCGCTTGGGTTGCTCGGTCCCTAGTCTCTGAACCTTCCGCACTACGTTCAGCCCTTCGTGCGGCTTGGCTGCGGATTCCCATGGCTTCGATGCTGTAGGGTTCCCGCAATTCACCCGGTTCTCACCTCGGGGTCGCCCCCGAGGGCCGCCCTACTTTGACGGCTGATGGACGCGCTCGCGGAGGGAAACGACTTTGGACATGGATGACTCTTCCTGGGGTACCTTTGTTGAAGCGGCCTGGTTCCGCTACGCCCCGTGTTCTGACTGTCGCCTCCGCCGGCGCCATGCCGGCTTCGGCCTCTTGCGACAGGTCGAGCCCGGGGTAGCGGTTCTCCGCTACCTCCCGGGCTCGTCCCTGCTGGGGCTCAAGCGGCTGACGAGGCCGCTACATCAAGACCCCATGCCTCGACTCGATCAACCGAGGATGCCGGCACCTCCCGCCGTCTCCAGGATGCCGGCCGGCGTCAGCGCCGTGGACCCCTGATCCCTCGTGACCGCTCGGGCACCGGCCCAGAGCTGCCCGCCGGGGACCGACATGTCGGCGGTCGGGAGCGCGGCGACGTCACCGAATCCCGAGATCCCCGACTCGAAATACTCGCCGATGCCCGCCTGGGCCTCGTAGATCGGCGTGTAGGGGGCGAGCGCGGGAGCCTGGTCGCTGGTGACGGTCGGGGGCATGACGGTCGGGGGCATGTAGAGCTGCCCGACGCCCGCCGCCGCCTCGGCCATGGTCAGCTCGTGATCCAGGTTCGAGGAGGGATCGATGTGGTTGCCCAGACCGGCCGCCGCCTCGTAGATGGAGCCGTAGCCGGCCGCCGCCTCGTAGATGTCGGGGTTCGCCCCGTAGTTTCCGAGCCCGGAGATCCCCGACTCGAAATACTCGCCGACTGCGTCGCGTTCGGCGAGGTACTCACCGTAGCCCGAGATCGGCGTGTACCGCGGATCGATGCTGGCACCGACCCCGTACATGGCCGACAGGCGCGCCGCGGTGCCATCGCCCGAGAGCATCGGGACGACGTCCGGGACGAGCCCTTCGAGCGCCGTGACCAGCAGGCCGTGGACGAAGGAGGCCACGACGCCGCCGGCGACGAGCTGCTTCGTCTCCTGGTCGCCGATGAGCGCGTTGGCGAGCATCACGCCGGCGACGGCTGCGAGGCCACCACCAACCGTGCTGCGCACCACGGTCGCGATCTCGCCGACGCCCTCGGCCGCCTGAGCCGCCGCTGCGGGTGCCGCCGCGGGAGCCACGGTCGCCGTCTCCTCCGCCGCCGACTCCGCCGCCTGCGACGCCAGCATGGGCGTGAGCAGACGGTCGAAGACGATGGTGTTGAGGATGTGGCTGATCGCCTTGTGGCCGACGAAGCCCGCCGTGATGGTCCCACCGACCTTCAGCGCGGTGATGATCGACGACCCCATCGCGTTCTTGCGCATGGAGCCGAACCGGCGCCGGTTCGCGTTGACCTTCTTGCCCTTGCGGCTGCGGCGCTTCTTGGGCGGAGCCCAGCCCTCGCGTTCGAGGGTCGCGGCGCCGCGCCAGCCCATCTTGCGCCGGAGCGCGGCGTGGGCGGCGGTGAGGCTCGTTCGGCGCTTGCTCGACTTGCGCTTGGGGCTCGCCTTGCGGACCGTGCCCTTCTTGGCGGCGTTGCGCTTGCGCGTCCGGGCCGCCTTCTTGCCGGCAGCCACGCGCTTCGCGCTCTTGCGCTTCGTCGTCTTCTTGGCGACCTTGCGGGTCGCCTTCTTGGCGGCGTTGCGCTTGCGCGTCCGGGCCGCCTTCTTGCCGGCAGCCACGCGCTTCGCGCTCTTGCGCTTCGTCGTCTTCTTGGCGACCTTGCGGGTCGCCTTCTTGGCGGCGTTGCGCTTGCGCGTCCGGGCCGCCTTCTTGCCGGCAGCCACGCGCTTCGCGCTCTTGCGCTTCGTGGTCGTCTTCTTGGCCGCCCGCTTCTTGCCGCGGCCGGCGGACTTCTTCGCCTTCTTTGCCATGGAACTGCCCTTCTTCTTTCCCGCCGCGGCGGGGGTGGACTTGCGCTTCTTGGTGGGCTTCTTCAGCCCGAGCGTCTTGTAGGCGGCCGAGCGCACCTTGGCGGTGATGCCCTTGCCGATGGGGTAGAGCCCCCGCTCGATCATCTTGATCGCGCGTTCGATGGCCCCCTGCGTCTCCGCCGGCCGCTGCCTGCGCGGCTTGGCCGCGGACTTGGCCGCCGGCTTGGCCGCAGACTTGATCCGAGCGGTGCCCTTGGGGCCGAACGCCGACCGACGCACGTCACCTCCAGCGCCAGCACCGAACTTCTGGTGCAGGCTGGTGCGCCCCTTGAGCGGGCTCTCGTAGCCGCGCTGCGTCTTCACCACCGGCTTGATCGAGGACCGACGAGCGCCGGCCTTCGGCGCCGAGCCGATGATCCGCACCGGCATCCCGGCGATGCGCGGCTGAGCGGCGCTGGTGCGCGCCTTGGTGCTCCGCCGCACGGTGCCGCCGGCGTTGCGGCGCATCCGCTTCAGCGCGCCCGAGCGCGCCATCTCGGCGAAGCGGCGGCGAGCGGCGATCTGGGCGGGGGAGGGGTTCTTGCGGGGACCGGGTCCGTAGTAGAGCATGGTTCGACTCCTGCTGTTCGGTAGTGCCTGGCGAGCACGGGTCGCCCGCTCTGTCTGCGAGGCGCCCGCCATCACGTCGCGCGCCTTGGCCTGTCGCGAGTACGCACCCCGCCCGTTGATCGCGGCGATGTGCGTCACGCCAGGGTTCGCGCGCAGCGGCGTCGCGTAGCGGTAGCTACGAGCGTCGTCCTCGCTGATCTTGAACGCCTTGCCTTTGAGCTTGCCTGGCATCTTCGGGCGCACTCCGTCCGTTCACGGAGCACCCAGCTACCAGACCAGCGCGGGGTACGGCTTCGTTTCAGGAGCCAGCCTACGGGGGCTCCCGGAGTCGCGCAACTTTTCGCGATCGAAGCCCCCCGGGGGCCTTTCTGCGGGCTTTTTGCCCTACGCGGCGCCCATCGCGTCGAGGGCCTGCTGCAGCGTGCGCCGCCCCAGATCCCCGCCGGAGCCCCGCGCCCACCGCGCCAGCGCGGCGGCCCTGAGCTTCAGGACGTCCACCAAGACCTCCAGCCAGGCATCCTCCCGGTGCTCCCCCAGCTCCTCCAGCACGCGCTCTGCCTTGCTTCGATCGTGCGCGTCGATCGCCTTCATCACCGTGTTGATCTGCTTCGCGATCCACGGCACCACCGGATCGTCCTGATGCCGCTCGGGCAGCAGGCTCCATGCCTTCTCCACCAGCTCGATGGCGTCATCTTCGAGCCCATCGGTCAGTGCGTCCTGCGCCGAGCGCACTGCCTCCGCTGGCAGTCCGTGCTCCTGCTTGATCATGTGCAGGACCACCTCGGTGGTCATCACCGCCACCTCCGGGTAGCTGGAGAACTTCGCCGGCAGCCGGCGTAGCTTGCGAGCCAGGTTCGGTCTGTACTGCGTCATGGTCTTCGTCCCCTTCACCCTACGATCCCGTCCTTCAACACGTCGAGGTGGCGGCCAGTGATGATCGCCGCCACGTCGTCCTTCGAGAACACGCAGAGGAACGTCTCCCCTGTGTCCGGGTGCTTCGCTGCCCCGATCTTCGCCTTCGGCACGTCGACGTGAAACAGGTTGCCCTCACGAGGCAGCCGGTACCCGCCCCGCCCCGCCGGCTCGTACAGGCGGATCTGGATCCCGATGATCGGAGCCAGCGTGGCGATGGTGGTCGGCATGTTGCCGTTCAGCTCCACCCGTGGACCAGCCACCGGCAACGGGTCGCCGTCGTCACCGAACAAGAACCCGTCCTTCACGCAGACGAGCTGGGGTCCCTCGGCGACGTGCTTGTAGTCCGAGTAGTCTCCCGGGTCCTGCCACTTGTCGGACGAGTACATCACGGCCACGCACTCGCCGACCTCGCGCATGGAGTCCGGCCAGGACCAGTTCATCCGGTCGACCTTGCGCGCCGGGCGGTCCATGAACGTCTCGCGCAGGCGCTTCGCCTCTTCGCGTTCCTCGGCCACGTTGCGGATCATGCGTCTCACGGCCCGATCCTCACCGGGACCGGGCCGGCAGCGCAACTTTTGCCGATCGAGGACTACCGCTCGTCCTCGTCGAGGTAGCGGATGACCAGATCCTTCATCTGCTGGTGGCGCACCCGGGTCACCACCGTCTCCTCGTCGTCCCACCGCTCATCCAGCGGGGGGATGCTGTTCGGGGGCAGCGGCTTCATGGGTCGATCGCGCCGCGTCACCGAGTCGAGCAGCCGCGCCATGAGCTTGGAGTTTTCGCGGGCCTCCCGCAGGCGCTCGCGATGCTCCTTCTCCCGGGCGCGGTACAAGTAGACCACCGCGTACCCGAGCAGGAGCGTCGCGACTCCCCAGGCCCCTCCGATGGCGTAGGCGGTTTCGACGAAGCTCTCCATCGGTCACCCGCACGGAGTATGACCGATGCCCTGCTCAGCGTCTACGTTTCGAGTCCCAGTGGGACAGGAGCACGCCGGCGACGAAGGCGCCCGCCACGACGACCGCGGTGCCCAAGCGGTCCACCAGCGGCAGCCCGCGCAGACCCGACGAGCTTGCCGGCATCACCATGCCGCGCGCCTCGGGCCCCGACCCCACCTTGCGTAGGCGACCTGGCGGTTCTCGCCCGATCGACACGGAAGCGGTGCCGATGGGGCTCATCGAGAAGCCCGAGCGCGGGATCGGCAGGTCATCGCCGAAGCCGCGCCGCTCCGAGTTCTCGAAGTAGTCGAAGCCGCCCTTGTCCGGTCGCCAGCGGGAGTAGATCATCGTCGTCCTCAGAGCTTCAGCCACTTCGACAGCGCGTAGCCGGCGGCGACGCCAGCCCCGAGCCCGAGCGCGACCTTCACCTTGCCGGGCATGATGGCGGGACCCAGAGCGCCACTATTCACCAGACCCCCGCCGCGTCCCCACGCGCTCGGCGTGGTGAAGGTCAGCAGGGCCTCCCTGATCGCATCCCCGGGGCTCGCCCCCAGCCCGCCCAGGCCCGCCACCGCGACGTCGCCGCTGTTCCAGCGCGGGATCAAGAACGACTCGATCACGAACTTCTGCGCCACGTAGGCCGCGAAGAAGTGGTCCGACGCCTGCTTGCCCGGGTATCCGAGCTGCCACAGGTTGCCGAGGTAGCCCCAGGTGGATGGCGTCGCGCTCTCCACCGTGTAGGTCTTCTTCTGGGTGGTGCCGATCGTCATCGGCAACGGCAGCGACCTCACCGCCTCCTTGACGCGGGCGATGATCTCCTTCTGCGCCGCGGCCTGGGCGTTGACCGCGGCCTGGCCCACTCGGTTCAACGCCGAGTAGTACGGACCGTTGAGCTGCTTGTAGAGGTACTCGATCGCCTCCTTGGTGCTGGAGGCCGAGGCGCTGTTCGAGGCGATGGAGGTGTTCATCACCACCATCATGGGGCCGAGGTACGGGTTGCGACCGCCGCCGGTCATGCGGTCCATGCCGGTCGCCTTCTTCGCGAACTCGAAGTAGCCCTGCCACGGCTGGATCCCGGCGTTGGTCTTCGGGAACGACATGGAGTCCAGCGAGATCAGCGTGTCCACCAAGTTGCGGTCGACGTCGCTGTCCAGCAGGTGCCGCGCCATCGTCGAGCCGGCCGAGAAGGTCACGATGGCGATGCGCCCCCCCTCGTAGGCCTTCGGGTCCTTGCCCTTGAGCTTGAGCATCCCCCTGATCATGGAGCCGTCGCCGGCCTCCCTGTACTTCGCCGCGACGGCGTCGAAGCAGAACCCACCCCAGACGTCGCCGGTGTTGCAGTAGGCCCCGGTCGAACCCGACGGACGAACGTGCCCCGCCTCGCCCTTGCCAATGTCCACGAGGTCCGGCGTCCGCTTCAGCTTGCTCCACGGGTGGACGTCGCTCGGAGACAGCGCCCCGACGCCGACGCTGTTGAGCTGCTTCTGGCTGGGGTTCGAGAAGATGGTGATGATCAGATCTTGTGCCATCGACTCATCCCTTGCGCTTGAGGGCGTCGCTGACCACCAGCACGCCCAGCACCGTGCCCGCGCCCACGTAGACCCCGTACTTGGCCCACCAGTCGCACCTGTCCTGGCGAGCCCGCTCCTCCGTGATGGCCTTGGTCACCGCCGACGAGCAGACCAGATCCGATCCAGCCTGGTAGACCGACGAGACGGCGTTCTGGGCGGTGGCGACCGGGTTGAAGAGGAGGCCCCAGATCGTGGACAGCATGGGTTCACCTGAAGATGCGGGCGGCGAGCCACCCGGCGCCTCCACCCAGGATGACCCCGAGCAGCAGCGCCGAGACGGTGTACGGGTTGCGGATTGGATCCTTGACCGGGCAGAGCACCTCCTGCGCCTGCTCCAGAATCGGCGCCGACCCTACGCCGAAGAGCGTGTTGTCCTGGAAGTACCCGCGGTCGTAGGGCGCCCTGAAGTCCGAGACGTCGTAGTACCGCCTCGCCGTCGGAAACTCGTCCCGCGGCCCGGCTAGGTCGAGCTGGGGAGAGTCGAACGGGGCGCGAAAGTCGCTCGTGTCCACGTAGAGCCGTCTCATCGGCGGCCTCCCTTCTTGGCGGAGCGGCGTCCGCCCTTCTTGCGCCGGCGAGCGTTCGCACGCGGCGCTCCTTCACCCCTGAGCCCGATCTTGTGCTTGAGCCAGTCCAGGGGGCCGTTCGATGCCACCTCGGGAGCGCCGCCGGAGCGGAGCACCAGCCAGGCCATGACCCCGCCGACCAGGACGATCGACCCACCGATCAGGCTCCAGCGCAGCAGCGGGCTCACGCCGGTCTTGGCCGGCGCAGGGGCGGCTGCGGTGATGGTGTCCATCGGCATCTGCATCGCGTCTGCGGTACCTCGCTCGATGGTCACCACCGTGGGCGTCGCCGCCGCCGCGGTCGCGGCCTCGGCCGCCCTGCTGACCGTGGTGACCAGCTCTGCCACCGGCCTGCCGTCGGGCAGTAGCGGCATCGACGACACCACCTGAGCCGCGGCCTGACCCGCTGACCAGGAGGCGGGGAGGTTCACGGTCTTGCCGGCGTAGACGACGCATCCGGCCGTGGCGTGCTTGGCGAGCTGGGGGTTCGCGGCGCAGAACTCCGTCCACCGACGCGCGTCGCCAGTGAACTTGCGGGCGATCTCGCCCGCGTAGTCGCCCTTCTGGACAACGTAGGTCGTCATCGATCAGCCACCCTTCTTCTTGTTGCGCCGTCGGTACTCCAAGAACACGAGCGTGCCCACGACCACCGCGGCCACGCCGAGCGCCGCCTTCGAGCCCAGGAAGCCCTCCTCCTCCGGCGGCACCGGCTGCGCCGCCGCTTCCTTGGCCTGCTCCACCGCCTTGGCCTGGATGGACTCCATCTCCATGGGCGTCATCTTGGTGAGCGGCTCGAACCGCTCACCAACCCGCGTGCAGAAGGCCAGCACGTAGTCGCGGTAGGGGCACCCGGCACTCACCGGATCCTTGGCGAGCCCGCAGGTCTTCGGCGAGTTGAGCGGGGCACCGGGCGTGATGGGCGCTCCCATCGGCACCTGCCGGTAGCCGGCGGCCGTCGCCAGAGGGTTCGCGCACATCTTGAACAGGTCGAAGAGCTGCGACTGCTCCGGGCCCGTGGTGGTCGGCAGCGCCGATCCGCTCGTGACGGCCTGCTGCGCGGTCGCCACCGTCGACGCCGTGTGGGCACCGTACTGCTGGCCCACTAGCGACCCGATCCAGGAGAAGACCGGGAGCCAGCCGACACCAGCTCGGGGAACGACGGCGTAGCTCATCGCGCCCTCCGGCGGCGCCGGTTGGCGACGTAGCCCGCCGCTCGCGCCCGCAGGTTCCACCCCTGCTTCCACGACTGCTCCAGCAGTTGGGTGGTGCGTGGCGTCAGCAGCGAGGAGCGGATCGACTTCGCACGACGCGCCCAGGTCGTGTCCCGGGCCTTGGCCGAGGCGCCGCGGCCGGCCTGGATCGACGCCTCCGCGGCCTCCATGCCCTCGTGCTTGTAGTCGTCGCGCTTCTGTTGCAGCGGGGCTCCAATGAGCACCTGACCTCGGTGCATCGGCATCTGCTCGGTGCGGGTCGCCTGCCAGGCGGGCACCTGCTCAGTGCGAGTGTTGCGCCGGGGGCGGCCGCGGTTGTTCTTGACCCTCGCCTTCTTCTTGTCGGAGTACGTCTTCCAAAAGATGAGGCCGCCGACCACGGCGAGGCCGATCAGGAGGGCCTTCTCCGACCCCCAGACGCCCTCCTCGTCCGACTTCTCCTCGACGGTCAGCGGGATCTCCTCCTGCACCTTCTGCGCTGCCGTGGAGGCCGTGTCGGCCGCCGACGAGGCCGCGCGCCCCGTGTAGTGGCTGATGAGCGGAGCCAGGGTGAGCGGCAGGGGCAGGGGCAGGAAGCCCACCCCGTCGGGAGCCGCACCGAGCACGTTGCCTGAGAGGATGCCGGCCATGTTCACCTCGACCGGCGCGCACGCCGGCTCTTGCTCTGCTTGGGGGCGGGGATGCCGCCAAGTTCACGCCAGTGCTCTTCGAGCCACTCGTCCCGACGACGCTGGCTCGAAGTACGGTGCCTAGACTTCTTGTTGCTCTTGACCTTCTTCTTGCCGATCAGGCCCTTCTTCTTCGCCACCGCCAGGCCGACGATGCCGAGCGCGGCCGCGACGGCTCCGCCCATGATGAGGGTGCCGATGCCGCCGATCCGGTCGAGCCAGCTCTCGTCAACCGGCAGCACCTCGGGCAACGCTGCCGGCGGCGCCGTCACCACCGCGGTGGTCGTGGGCTTCGCCACCGTCCCGCCCTTGCCGGTCTTCGTGCCCTTGCAGTCCGTCGCGAACGACTGACAGGTGTTCGGAGTCGCCATGCCGGCCGCACGCAAGGCACCGCAGGTGCCAGCTCCGAGCTTGCCGTCCTCGTCGATGTGGCAGTACGTCTGCCAGACGCCCGTGTCGACCATCTTCTTGCCGAGCGCGTTGACCTCCTGCTGCAGCTTCTTGGTCGCGTCCGAGTAGCTGCCCCACGGGTAGGCCACCTTCGCGGAGCCAATGATGCTGGCAGCGACGTTGGCAACCGCCTGCTGAGCGGTGGTCATCATGGCGGTCGTGGTCGAAGCTGCCGGCGCCATCGCGGGCTTCACATGGGCGATCTTCTTGTCGATGCAATACTGCACCACCTGGCTCTTGCCGGAGCAGCCGTCGGAGTAGACCGTGTTCGCAAGCCAGCACGTCTGCGGACCTGGGGGGCCGTAGGCCACCGCTTGGTAGCCGGCCTTGGTGAGCTTGGGGTTCGCGCACTGCTTCATCGCGTCGGCGTACTGCGCCGCCAGCGACTCGCTCATCTCACCGAGGCCGCTGACGCCACCCAGAACGCCGTTGCGCCGTGCCGCCGGAGTGCTTCCAAAGATCCCGCTCATGGTTCAGCCCTTCTTGCTCAGGTACCAGAAGGCGCCGTAGCCGGCAGCCGCTCCCAGCACGAACGTCAGCAGCGTGCCGACTCCCGCATCGCCAAGGCCCGCGAGGGCCTGGTTGAAGATCCCGCCCCCCTCACCGTGGGTCCTGAAGAGCCCGTTGTTGCCGCCCCAGGGAGCGTCCGGCGCCAGCCGCCGAGTGCCGACCGGCTTCGCCTCCTGCTCGTCGGAGATCGGTGCATCGACGATCAGTGGCAGCTCGTTGACCCCGGGGTCCACCACCGTCGGCTCCGCTCCGAAGCCGCCGAGGTACGTCTCTCGACCGTAGGTCACCGGGCGCAGGTGGTTCTGGACGTGATGCACGTAGGGCATCCCGAACACGGGCCTGGTCCAGACCCCGCCGTGGAAGCGCGAGGGCATCGGATGAACGTGGACGGCGTAGGGCGTGGGGACAGAGTCGCGGCTCATGGTGATCAGCCCTTCTTCTTCATGGTGAAGTACGCGACGGTGCCCGCCAGACCGAGCACCCCGGCGAGGACCGCGGCGCTGTTCCACGACAGGCCGAAGGGGAGCCCCGACACCGCCGGCGCCGACCTCGCCTTGGGGCGAGACGGGTGCTGCATGACGTTCCACGTCGGCCGGCCCCCGAGGATCCGACCGCCCTGGGAGTCGAGCACCGGGCGCGGGGGCGCGTACATGCCGCCCTCGATGTTGGCGACCTGCGCCGCTGAGTCGATGGCGACCGCACCGCTCGGGACGTAGACCACGGGGCGCCCGGTGGTGGCGTCGATCACCTCGCTGGGCTTGTAGACGACCTCGCGGTCGATGTAGCCCGGGATCCCGTAGCGGCCGGCGAAGACGCCGGCGTCACGGTAGAGGTTCGGCTTCGTCCCGGGCGGATCGAAGACGCCGTTGCCCCTGACGTCGTCCATGTGCTCCATGAGGCGCAGCTCGTTCAGGGCGTAGCCCTCGTCGGCGGCTTCGTCCTGGACCTCTCCGAAACCCGCAAGGTGTCGTCCGTACATGCGATCGATCCTGTCCTGGTAGTAGGGCGCCGTGCCCGAGCTGGCGCGAAGGTCAGCGGGACCGGCCGAGATCAGCCCCGGGGGATACCCCGTGTAGGGCTGCGAAGGATAGTTCGGGTAGCGAGGCATGGATCCTCCGTGGGTCACAGGTCACGAAACAGGGCCGTCTGCAGTGCGACCGAAGCCTCTCGCGCGCTGAGCCCCTTCTTCTTCAAGAACTTCAGATCCCGGGCGATCTCCGGGGACTTGACGACCATCCGAAAGAAGGAGTTGAGATCCAGACCAACCGACGCTGCCGCGGCACCCAGATCTTCGAGCTGTCTCCTGCCGTATTTGCTCTCGAACAAGTCGATGCCGTGCTGAATCCGCTCTCTGGGTAGTTCAGCCTTCCTCTTCGACGGTGACCGGCGACGAGCCTTCTTGCTGCCGCGCCTCTTGCTCGGGTTCGTCCTCACCCGCACCTGCTGCACGAGGTCGTCGGCCTGCGAGGCGTAGCGCGGCCATGGCGCCGTCACCTGGCCGAGCCGCTTGGCGCTGCCGTAGGTGACGTCGTCGATCACGATCGGCACCGAGCCGCCACCGTGGTGCTTGGTCGTGAGCAGGTAGTTGCCGCTGTCCGCCGAGTAGAGCCACCATCGGCCCTGCTTGGTGGTGCCGGATCGGTTCGGCATCACGGCCGTGCCACTGGGCAGCGTGCTGCGGGACGAGCTTCGCTGCGTGCTCCTCGGAGATGAGCGGCGGGTCGAACGCTTCGCGCTGGTCCGCGCCGGAGCGGCGGGGGCTCCGCCCTTGTTGCGCAGCAGCAGGTAGGCGATGCCTCCGACCGCGGCGACGGCCGCAGCGCCAGCGAGCAGCGTACCGAAGCCGATCCCGCCTTCGTCCTCCGACTCGGAGGTGGTGACGAGCGACTCCTCGTTCGCGGTGACCACCGCGACGTCCTTGCCCGGGTCGATCGGGATCGGGGCCACCTTGATGTTGCCGATCTTGATGGTTTCGGTGGCCGGGGCCGCCTGCCGCTTCGCCGAGGCCAGCTTGGCAGCGCGCTGCAGCGAAGCGCGAAGGGTGGTCTTCGCCTTGGGCGCCATCTTCTTCGCCAGCGCCTTGAGCCGCAGTGCGTCCTGGTACTTCTTCAGCTTCTGGACGGCCGGGTTCTGCTCGCGGCAGCGCCAGCCCTTGCTCGTGTACTCGGCGCCGCTCTTGCATCCGAGGCGCTTCGCCTGCACGAGGGCTGGCGAGAGCGCGCCGAGTCCAGCCACGCTCTTCGGTCCGACCTTGCGGACGGAGATCCACGGGCGGCGCACCACGCGCCGAGGGATGACGGCCAGTCGTTGCATCTGGGGGATCATGGGTGACTCCTGGGGTTCAGCGACGACGAGAGCGGCGGCGCGACCGGCGACGACGGCGGGGGTTCTTCTTCAGCCCGAGCTGCTTGCCGAAGAGGAAGTACGCAGCCGCCGCGACGGCGCCGACGGCCAGCACGCCGCCCACCATGGTCGTGGCGTCGCCGAGGCCGGAGGTGCTCGCCTGCGCATTGTGCACCGCAATCCGATCTCGCATACGCGCCATGGACCTCGCCAGCGAAGTCGGGGTAGCCCCCTTCCCGACGGAACGTCTGAACTGCAACTTCAGTGGCTTCGCGTGCTTCAGCAGGACCGGGTGGCTGCGCCCCACGACCTTGTGCGCGATCGGGCGCGGCGCGGCGCGGCGCCGCTTCTTGTTCCAGAAGGCCCCAAGGTCGGACGCGCTCGCTACGCCAAGACCGTTCAGTGCGTACACGTTCAGATCCTCCACGCGCGCCAGGTGGTGACGCGGCTCAACATGCTGGACTCGCTCAAACCGGCGACCGGATCGCAGACGATCCAGCGCCCAGACTTCGGCTCCTTCACCCGGGTGAAGACGTGGCTGTACTTGCCCGGCCTCCCGAACCCCACGGTGACGAACTGCGCCTCGCGACCGACCTGACGCATCATGGTCGCCATGAGCGAGGCCACGTCGTCGCACTGGCTCACCGTCACGTCGTGCTCCGGCAGGTAGACCCGGTGATCGCTCGTCTGGATGTCCCATACCGGCAGCACCGCCACTGCTCGATCGATCCGCCTCACCCGCAACAACCTCTCGTGACTTTCATCCGTTCGCACACCGCGCACGTAGAGGCGCCAGATCGGATTCAGCCCCAGCCCACCGTGGTTCTCGATGAAGCTACGGCCACAGGACACACCGAACATCTTGTGCAGCAACCGCGTCTGGATGGCCAGCAGCCGCGACGTGCTCGTGAACGTGCGGCCGTTGCCATGCGTGTTGGCGCCGCTGTCGGCCATAATCCCGCGAAGCGTTGCGGCGGCAGCGGCCTCGCCCAGATCGAGCGAGAGCAGGTGCTTCTCGGGAGCGTGGGTGCCCATGAGGTGGGTACGTTTCGCCCACTCGGACGAGCGGACGCTGATCGACTTTCGGTACCACGTCGTCGGCACCCCAAGACGCTCACAGGCGAGCTGCACCTCTCGTTTCTGCTCCTCCTTGGGGCAGCCGTCCTGCCCGCTGATGTAGAACGAGCAGTTGTCCTGGTGGCACCAGCCGTCGGACAGGTACAGGCCCTCGATGTACGCGCGATCGGGATCTACCTCATCCTCACCGAACGGGATCCGATCTGGCGTGGTGAGGACGTCTCTCTCCCGAAGCTCGGAGACACGGACCCGCTCCTCTCGGCGCTGATCCAGATCGACGTGACACCTGGACTCAGCCGCCGCCTCCCGGTGCTCGTGGGCCGAGCACGCCATCCGGTAGACGTGATGGTCCGGGGTCAACAGCACCGTCGACCCGTTGTTCAGGTGAAGAGCATCGACCTCCAGCATCCCCTTGTAGACGATGCCCTCGACCGTCGACCAGTCGTTCTGGCCCCAGATCTGATCCCCGACCAGCAGCTCCTCCACCGGGATCAGCCGGTGCCCCTTGGCCAAGGTGAGCGTCCCCGCGGGGAAGCAGTCCGCGGTGGCCTTGCCGTACTTCGCGATCTCGGTGATGAGCCGCTCGGGGTCGCTCACCGTCTCCATCGCGAGCGGGTCGTTCTTGTAGCGGATCTTCTCCGCGACCCAGTACCGGATGGCGAGGATCTCGCTCAGGTAGTCCTTCGGCTGCAACCCCCGCACGACGTGCTCGGTGGCTCGGTACACGGTGATCGACTGCTCGCCGCGGGGGCCCTTCACCATCTGCCCCATGAGAGCGATGGTGTCCTCGGGCCCCCGAAACGGCCTCACCGTGTGAGCAGGGGCTTGGACGTCTGCGAGTTGCACGCCTCCGACGGTACAGGGAGGCGGCTCAACCCCGCAAATTTTCGCGATTGAGCGGCTACACGGCCCGCGCCGCAGCCTCAAACGCCCGCAGCCACTTCTTGCCCGCGAACTTCAGCAGCGGGCTGGAGGCGGCGTCCGGGGCCTGGGAGACGACGGCGATGATCCGGTCCGCGGTGATGGTGGAGGCGATGGTGCGGACCATTTCGGGGCCGAACTGCTCCACCATCTGCTTGACCTCCCGAACCGGATCGGCGTCGTTGACGACGGCCTGTTCGAGCACCGGCTTGAACATGAGGATCTGCGCTGCGATCTCCTGCTCCTCGGTCTGGGGGGCCGCCGGGTTCGCCGCCGGGGCTGCCGTTGGGGGTGGAGGCGCAGACGGCATGGCCGGCTGCGGCGGCATGACCGAAGGCGCCGGCGGTGGTGTGGACACCACGGTGGGCTGTGGCGGCATGTACGGTGGCGGGGGAGGTGGCGGCGGCGGCGCCATGGGCTGCTGCACGGTCGGGTAGATCGGGGGTGCCGCCAGCATCGGCGTGTAGTCGCTGGCGCCAGGCAGCTCGCCGTCTCCAGTGGCGAAGTTGAGCCGCTGCCGTGGCCTGAACCCGTACCGTGCCCCAGCGGGCTGCGGTCCGACGGCGGGTCCCTCAGCGGCTGCCGGCGCCGACTGCGCGGCGGAGGCATCACGCTGACCGCGGATGGCCTGCACAGCGTCGCCGGCGGCGCGAACCATCTGGGGGAGGTTCTGCACGAGGTTCATGCCGATGGCCGAGGCGAGGCTCTTCCAGTCCTTCGGCCCCTCGTCCTCGTCCTTCTCGTTGTCGACCTCGCTGGCCTTGGTGAAGCCGAGCGCGTTCGCCACCTCGGTGACCTTCTGCACCTGAGCGACGACGTCGCCCTTCGACTCCAGCTCGGTGCGTAGCCGTGCCTCCTCGGCACGGAGCCGATCGACCTCCCGCTCCAGCGCCTTCATCTGCACGTCGTAGCTGACCTTCTCCGTCTGCAGCCGCGAGTCGTGGGAGTCCTTACGAGAAGCCAGGTCCCGCTCGTTGTTGCGTCGCTCGTCGTTGAGCCGACTCTCGTAGATGTTCTTCTGCGCCTCCAGTTGCCGCTCGAAGTCACGGCGCGTCTCCTCCACCCGACGCTCGGCGCGATCCTCGGCATCCTTGGCACGACGATCAGCGCGCTCCTCTACATCCCGTGCCAGCTTCTCGGTTCGCTCCCGATCGCGCGAAGACTCGTCCCGCGCCATGCGGAGCTTCTCCTCCGCCAGCGACCGCTCCCGCTCCAGATCCTTGCGGTGCTCATCCTCGCGGCGCGACAGCTCGTCCTTGTGCGACTCCATGAGGCGGGTCAGCTCGGTCTTGTGAGCTTCGGCCTGCCGCGCCATCTCCAGCTTGATCGACGAGTCGTCCTTGAACATGCCAACGGCGCGCAGGATCTCGGTGACGCTGCCGCCACCAGCGGCCATCTGCCGCTGCAGCTCCTCCCGCTGCGCCCGCTCCGCTCGTGCCTGCTCCTGCGAGATCTCGACGCTGCGCTCCTCCTGACGCTCGCGCATCCGCATCTCCTCCAGCTTGAGCCGCAGCTCGACCTCGGCGGCCGAGGCTCGCCGCTCCTCCTCTCGCTCCTCCCGCTCTCGCTCCTCCCGCTCCTTGTCGCGGGCAAACTCCAGGTCGGACTTGTGGATGCTCGCGTCGGCGGGGGTGGTGACGCGCATCGACCGCTGAAACGGGTGCGGGGCGACGTCGGGCATGTTGATCTTCTGCATGGTCGGTGACTCCATCGGGTATGCCTCGTCCACCTCGGGGATGGAGGCTGAAGGGTTGGGGGCGAGGCCGAACACGCCCTCCTTGTCGTAGGGCACGACGAACACGATCGGGCGCGTGAGCGCCTTCGGTCGCAGCTTGCCGGTCGCGGGGTCCATGATGCCGGCCCCGCGGGGAGGGCCGTACACGGTCAGCTCGTACTCGCCGCCGCCGTACAGCTCGACGAACTGCTCGTAGGTCAGCGGCTCGACGATCTTGCGCAGCACCCCGGTGACGGTCATCCCGAGGTAGGTCTTGGGCTGGTTGCGGGCGACGCGGATGAAGTAGTCCTGGCGGTTGCGGTTGAACGGGAACCGCGCCATGAGATCTTCGAGCGTTCGGATCCGCTCGTCGCTCTCGTCGGGGGCCTCCGGCGCATCGTCGAAGATCATCTTCACCGGCCCGAGCGTGGGGCCATCACGACGCTCGGGCGGCAGCTCCGGCGGCACGATCCTGAACCCGTGCGGCAGGCTCTCCTCCGGCGTTGCATGACGAGCCGCCAAGTCGTCCATCGTCAGCGGTGGCTCCCGTTGCGCGGTCAGCGCCCCGGACAGCTTGGCAACCTGCTCCGGGCTGACGTCGGCGAGCTTGTTGGCGGCGGGGAGGCTGCCGACCTTGTCCATCGCCTCCCGCACCTCGTCCTCGGTCCGCATTGGGCCGAGGCTCACCTTCGCGTTGGTCTTCTTGCGCGCTGCCACGGTGTTGGCCTAGTTCGTCGTCTCGCCCGCGGGAGTTTCGATCGGCTCCTTGTCCTCGACCGCCACCACTCGTTGCCCGGCCACTTCGAGCTGATCTCGCAGCGCCTTCCAGTCCACCACCGAGGCGTCGCGCTCTGCTTGTGCTGCCGCGGCCGAAGCTCGGATGAGAACCGATCCGATCAGCGACGCATCCTCGTGCGTGAGAAAGCTCTCGCTCCCTCCCTCGCCCTCCTCGTCCTCGTCCTCGTCTTCGCCGAACCCGGTGTGCTCGGACAAGTCGCCGCACCACTGCAGAGCATTGTCGATGGCCGCGACCGCCAGCTCGGTCAGCGCGATCATCTGCTGCTGCATGGACTCCAGCTCGTCGTAGACTTCGCCGGCCAGGTCAGCGACACCGAGCTGGTTGGCGCGACCCATGCCGACGATCGTGCGCTTCTGCACCTTGATCCGCTTGACCTCCGCCTTGAGGTCTTCGTGCAGCTTCAGCAGGTTGACGACCTCCTCCGGCGGCACCTCCTCGTCCTCCTCGTCTCCCTCTTCTTCGTCCTCGGGCGTCTCGTTCTCGATCCGGTCGTCTTCAGCCATGGTGCTTGCTCCTCCTACTCGATGACCCCTTCGAGATCTTCATCGGGGTCGTGGTCCAGTGATGCGAGGTCGAAGCCCTCGCCGTTGGCCCGGCGCTCGGCGCCGAGCTTGATCTTGCGCGCGTCCCACTTGCGCAGGCGCTCCTCCGAGACGATGTCGAGCGGCTCCCGCAGCTCGCAGGCGACGATCTGCATGTTCGCGACCGAGAGGAACTCGCCCCCTGAGTCACGACGTGCCGTGCAACACCGCTCCATCATCATGTGGGTCGGGTCGCCGTCGCTGTCCATGAGCTGGCGCGACAGGTGGATGCACTTGGGACGGATCGGCGTGACCTCGAAGCGGTTGCCGTCCCGGGTCCGCTTCGACAGCCAGCAACCGTTCGGGGTCCGCTCGACCTCGTCGGGGAGGTACTTCTCCAGGATGACGCCGTACTTGTCCCGGACGACGAACAGCGACTCGTCGGGCAAGCAGACCAGCGTGTCGATCGCGAGAGGCGGGGCGAAGGGGTCCTGCTGCCGGATGACCGGCGACGGCAGCCCGTCCTCGGGGTGCGGCGCGTAGTCGACGCGCGACGGCTCGACCTGCTGGAGCGAGTCGTTCATCCGCAGGCGGTCCAGCCCGACGTGGGGGGGGTCAGCTCGGCTTTCGTCGTCGTTCTGCATGATTGGCTGCCATCCTTGCCGACTGAAATTCAGAAATTTTAGGCTTTTTCAGCGATCTTCGCGGGACCACTGAGGTGCTCATCGCGAAAGGCCGCCATCACCGCCTGCAGGCGAGGGTTCGGAGTCGGGTCGACGCCGGCCTTGCGCAGCCGGTTCGCCATCGCCTGCAACTCGTTGAAAAGCATCTCCTGGGCCGCCCCGTGCTGGGTGGCCTGCTCGAAGTACAGGTCCCGCCACTTGTCGCGCTCCTTGAGCACCCCATCGATGCGCTCGAACAGCTCGTTGGCGCGCCGCTGCTCGTTCGCCACCTGCTCACGCAGACGGTCAACCACGACCCCGAGCGCCGACGTGCGCTCCGCGGCCTCGGTCATCGACGCCTCTGCCTGCTCCAGCGCGGCGCGGCGCGATCCCAGTGAGCCCATCCAGCGGAGCAGGCGCCAGGGTCGGAGGAGCGCCACCACGAGGACCACGAGCCCCGTCCCGAGCGCCCCCACGAGCGCGCTCGCAAACGAATCCACCGCCACCGGGATCAGTTGTTGCAGCATGGTTGTTATCCGTTTCACGTGAAACTCGAACGGCCGGCCTGGACGGTAGCTCCAGGAGAATCCTCGCGCTGGCCGCCGCCGCCAGCAGCGCACCCAGGGTGGCGCGCTCCTGCTTCGCGAGCGAGCGGCCGATCATCTCCTCGGCCGCCACGACCATGGTGCGCTGGTTCGTGCCCAGCACGGACAGCACCTGCTCGCGGTCGTCGAACTCCAAGACCGGGATCCCCACCGACAGGAACAGGCTCCGCAGGAGGCAGCGCATCGCCTCGACGTGCTCCGGCGGCTCCCGCCGCGAGAAGGGCTCGCCGAGCACCAGGATCCCCGGCGAGTGGCGGTCGAGCAGCACCGACAGGATGAGCCAGTGGACCCGAGCCCGGGACAGCAGATCCTCGAAGCCGCCGACGAGGTCGGACTTGTTGCCGTGGTGCTCGACGTCGGAGGCCACCAGCTCCCCCGACAGGCTCCGCCCCCTGAACTGCACGATGGCCCAGGCCAACGCGCGAATGCCGGGGGCGATCGACAGCACGATCACCCACGCCGCCTCCCTGCTGAGTCACACCACACGCCGGAGAGGGTGCCCCCAGTCCTGGAGGTCCGTCAAGTGGACCCCCGACCAGGGGTCAGAAACCCCGACTAGAGCGCGGGGTCCAGGGAGCAGATCTCCAGGTCGCAGTAGAGCAGGTTCGCCACGCAGGGGAGGTCGTACCTGAACCCCATGCCGTTGGCGCAGACGTCCTCGCAGGTGGCCCCGCCGTCCGTCGGCTCCCCCTCCTCGCACCCGAGCTGCACGAGGGTCGCGCACGCCGCCGCACACCCGCTGGAGGGGTCGGGCTCGTCGGGGTCAGGAGTCGGCGAGCAGTGGGCCCCCACGAACACCGCCAGCACGACGGCAGCGAAGCCTGCGCTGCGGGAGTCGTCGCGCCGCATCACACGTCCACCGCCCAGAGGTCACGCGCCTGGCGCATGAAGCTGTCGTTGACGATGGCGAGGCCGTTGTCGCCCCAGCCGGTGCCCCAGGAGTTCACGATGTCCCAGTCCGCTGCCGTGTAGCTGACCACCACCATCGCGTGGCCGCCGACGAACGGCTCGTGCTGCGCCCCCACCACCGTGCTGCCGCGGTGCGCCTTGAAGGCGGCGTCCACCTGCCAGCCGGCGACCACCGGGCGCCCCGAGGCGATGGCGCGCTTCACGTCGAGGAGGTTGCCGGGCTCGATCCGGTAGTAGCCGCGCACCCCGCGCCGGTCGTGCGCCGTGCGGTAGGCGTTCCACGACGGCATCCGGTTGACCTTCGAGCTGCTGAAGGGCCAGACCAGCTCCGGGCAGACGCCGAACTTCTGCACCGACTTGATGGCGGTGCGGAGGTAGGTGCCGTTGTCGGTGATGGTGTCGTCGCCCGACTCCTTGCGCGAGTTGTAGTACACGAACAGCGCCGACAGGTCTTGGACCAGCGCGTCGTCGTGTGCGAAGGCGAGCTGCACCGCCTGCGAGACGGACTGTCCGACGCAGGACCCGGTGCTGCCCTGGCTCTTGATCGTGAACGGCCGCTTGACGACCGTCGCCGACAGCGGCACGTCGCTCGCCAGCTCGAGGCTCGCCAGCATCCGGTCGCGGTTGTCGATCGGGTCCGGGCGGTAGCCGAAGCGCGGCCGAGCACGACCCGACAGGATGCGGTCGAAGATCCCCACGCTCACTCCGCCAGCCGGAAGGTCAGCGCCTCGGGCTCGGGCAGCAGCACCGCGTCGGTGCCGACGGTGAGGCGACCCTGCGTGTCGGCGCGAGCGACGCCCTCGATCACCAGCAGGTCACGCAGCGCGTAGTAGGCGGTCCTGAACTCCGCGAAGGCGGCGTCCACCTGCGACTGGTCGAGCTTCTCGACGCCGGCCAGTGCGTGGTTGGCGGCGTTGAGCGCGTTGACGCAGCGGGTGTACGCCTCGCGGTACTTGGCTCGCTTCGCCGGGTCGACGTTCGGGTGCGCGTCGAGCCACTGCTCGACCGCGGTGTCGATGACCGTGAGCGTCGCCATGGCGTCGGTGATGACGGCGACCACCTGGGGCAGCGCGGCCATGATGGGCGCGCACGCTGGGATGGTGAAGCCGAGGCCGATGGTCGCGCAGAGCAGGGCGAGGAGGGTCTGCTTTCGGCAACGCATGACCGGAGGCTAACCCCCCTCCGTCCGGGGGCGCAACTTTTCTCGACCCACCCCCAGCAGCCGCAGAAAAGCCGCCACCTCAGAGCCCCGAGGCCGACGCGGAGGGGGCCGGCGCAGGACGCTCCAGCGGGACCCAGTCGGGGCACTGGGCCGTGCAGGCGAGCAGGTCGAGGGCGATGGAGAGCGCCTTCAGCTCGCACTCCAGCGCGGCGTGCCCGTTCTCCATCGCCGCGTCGTGGGACCGATCGGCTTGCTGCTCCAGACTGCTCTGCGAGTACAGGGCGTAGCCGAGAAAGCCGACGCTGATCACGAACAGCACCAACCCGATCAACAGGCTGGCCCTACCCTCCTCACGACTCATCGCCATCGTCGCTCTCCTTGCCGAGCATCACGGCCTCGGCCTCCTCCATCGCCGCGTCGTGCAACGTCTGCATCGCGTCCTTGAACTCCGGCGCCTGCTCGCGCCACTGCTCGACGCCGATGCCGCAGATCTCGCGCGCCTTGCCGGACGAGATGATCGACGCATCGACCGCGACCGCGAGCCAGGCGAGCGTCGTCGGGTCGGGCAAGAGCTTCATCGTCGGTCGCGACGACACCTCGGCCATGAGCGCATTCACCTTCTCGCGCGTCGCCTGCTCACCGGTCAGCATGGTGACGACCTCGCGAAGCTCGCCGATGACGCGCTCGGTGTTCTCGGCACGGGCGACGCGACCACGCAAGTCGAGCAGCTCCTTGGCAAGCTGATCGACGTCCCGCACCACCTGTCCCGAATACTCCCAGCCAGCTTCGGGGGTGCCGAGCACGTCGTTGGCGATCTTGGCGATGATGTCGATGGCTTGCGCGGAGGCAGAAGCGGCAGCCTCGGCAGCAGCCTCGGCGCGGGCAACAACAAGCCGGTCGACAGCTCCGGCGACAAAGTCGTCTCGACGTGTCTGCGCGATCACAGCGACAGCCTGCTGCACTCCGGCGAGCTTCCACTCGTAGGCCTCCAGCACGAACCGCACCGGGTGCTTGGCGGCACGCGGCACCATGATGCGAGCGATGACGCCGAGCGCGGCGACCTCGGCCCAGTCCCAGGGACGTTCTTGGATCACGACTTGTCTCCCTTCATTCGAGGATGAGCCACCAGCGGTCACCGGCCTCCGGGATGATCACGTTGCCCCATGCGGCGTACTTGCGAGCAACGACCACATGGGACAACTTGCCGGCATTCAAGCGCCGGCCCCGCACCCTACGCTGTTCGTCAACGAAACGATAGAACGTGACGGCCGCGCGCACGACCGGGGTGTGGTTCTCCCGGTAGGCTTCGAGCAACTGCTCGACGATGACGTGGATGCGCTCTCCCGATGGAGCATGAAGTCCATCGACTTCGGCGAGGCGTCCGCCGATGTTGAAACCGAACCTGTGTTCTCCTACGAGAAGCAGGTCGGCGTAGAGATCCGCTCTTCGGTTGGCGAGGTATACCGTACCGAGCGGCGCCTCGCGCTGCCACTCCAGCAGCGTCATCGACATCACCGCCGCCGCGACGTCGACGTTGGAGAAGCTGACCTCGTCGCGCTCGTTGCGGACAGCATCGACTACCGAAGCCACCGCCTCCCAGGTTCGGAGCTGCCAGGCCTTGTCGTCGAACTGTAGAGGATCAGCAGGCCAGGTCACCACCTTGTGCCTCCTCCGATACTGAGGCAGATCGAACCTGGCCGGCTCCTTCAGCGCCTGTCGCTTGTACTTCTCGTACCGACGACGAAGCGCGGCCAGCTCGTGTCTCTTGTTCGGTGGCGCCGCCTGCTTGATCATAGTCCTCCACGGTGCAGCAGCGACGCTCGCAGCTCGTTCAGCGAGGTCGTGATGAGCGAGCACATCGCGTACATGAGTTCTGGCTCGGCGCTCTCCTCCTGCAGCACCGCCGTCCACTTGCCGGCACCCACGGCGTAGCCGAGTTCGAGGTGAGCCGAGCGACCGCACGGCATCACCAGCACGCAGGCATCGCAGAGCGCGAGCGCCGCCATGTCGAGCGCGAACCCCTGCCGCGCAATCGGGTGCTTCAGCGCCTGCGCCATCTGCGCCGGGCTCCAGTTCTGCCAGTCCGGGTCGATGTCCGACCAGGCGAAGCCGCCGAGGCCCGGGGCCGGCTCGCGAAAGTCGTAGACCTGATGGCCGTCGCAACGAAGCGCGTTGACCACCGACGGCTGGCCCGCGTTGCGCCAGGACGACGCGACGTAGATCCGCAAGCTCATGGACAACCTCCTGCTCTCGATAACGAGAGCATTCTCTTCCTGCTCGTCAGTATTGCCGACTGGGACAACGACCGCGACCTGCCCAGCAGCCACGACCCCGACATCGAGCGTGACAGCCTCCACCTCCTCGCGGCCGACTGAGAGCGACTGCGCAAGCCCGTCCTGGATCGCGACCAAGACCATGGCGTCGTCAAAGGACGCTCAGGGTACTTCGGGTTGGACCAGCCGTTGGCGCCCGCCTTCAGTACCGCGATCGTCATCACTGAGCCCCGTTTCTTGACTGCGACACCGAACGCTGCGGGGCCAACAAGTAGCCGTCGCCCGAGACTATTCGAGGGCGCTCCCACGTCCGTGCGCGCGACCAGGAGTGCGCCCATACCGTAGACCGGTCGGACCGCGACCAAGACTTCGTCGTCGACGGCAGATAGAGAACGCGCGACTTCGCTGCGATCGTCATCACGTTCTCCCACCCCTGCTCCAGCTCCGGCTCCACTGCCCACTCCGGCTCACGCTCCAGCTCCTGCTGTGCGCCCGTGACGTCGCTCGCTCTCGGCCCTGTGACACCGATCGCATCCACGCCAACGAAGAAGAGCGAGACACAGAGCCTGACCAACGAGCCGCCGTGAGACTCACCGCGACCGTCATCCTAGCCTCCTGACTCCTGCCACCGAGATCTGGTGCGGGACGTGCGCCACCGACACCGACCGCAGCCACGACACCGAGGCCGCGATCGAACACGGCACCGGCAACGTCTTCGGTCGCGACACCGAGTACGACCACGCCCACGTCCGCGATCCCGACCGCGACTCCGCCGGCCGAGAGCGAAACCAGACCCACTGGTTGGAGCAAGCGACCTGTAGGGCTGCGACCGTCATCACCAGTCTCCACCGTTGCTACGGCTCTTGCCGCAGCTCCCGTGGCGGCTCCTGCTGTACGACCCAGACTTTGGAGCACCCACCTGCGACTGGGACCTCGACCAAGGCCAGCACATGAACCTCGACCTCGACCTCGACAACCATCTTGAGCACGACCCTGAACCCGACTCCGACCAGAAACGCGCCTTCAGCCGAGAGCGCGACGAAGAAAACGGTAGGCCCAGCCTCGTGACCTTCACGTCGCCCTCACCGTCTTGGGAGCGTAGTCGTGCTCTCGCAGCCACAGCTCCAGTTCGACTTCGACGTGCTCCTCCGGGCTCTCCTCGCACGCCCATGGGCGATAGCGGGCGGCGATCTGCTGCAGCAGCGCGAGCGCCAGCGGGATCAGCGCACGCATGTCCGCATCGAGGATCAGGCAGGTCGCGTCGCTGTCCGGGTCGCCAAGCTCCTCGTCCCACTTCTCGACCACCCCCGTGATCAGGTCGTTGGCGGCAAAGTTGTCGAGGTCAGGCTGCATCCTCCGGTACGCCTTCACATGGAGCGTCCGCCACCGATCTGCGGGCTCGACCTCGTCCAGGTAGTTCTTGACCGCCTCGTCTACGGTCGCGAAGCGTAGGTCATCGAAGTCCGTCACCGCGTAGAAGTCAGCCATCGGCGGCCTCGTCGGGCTTGCACTCCAGCTTGAGCAGTTTGACCAGCTCGACCAGCTCGAACCAGTGGTGAGCTGCTTCGTCGCAGCTCACCATCGTCATCGACCGCTCCAGCGCCGCCAGCAGCCGCACCTGCCTCGCCCGCAGCTCGGCGTTGCGCGACTTGAGCACCTCGTTCTCCGCCGCGTCCTGCGCCGCGTCGATGCACTTGTTGTGGTAGAGCTGCTTCAGCCGGTCGCGCTCGACGGCCATATCGCGCACCCAGGACACGACGTCGGCGTCGTCCTTCGCCTCCTGCGTCTGCCAGCCCGCCACGTCGACCGCCTCGATGATCGCGGCCAGCTCGGACAGGGCGTCGCGCTCCGAAACCTCCACGGCCTCGCGGAGTCGCTCTTTGCGATCCCGATGCTGCGCCTCGGCCTGAGCCGCGAGCCGGCGCAGGTGGCTCATAGCCCGCTCGGAGATCACGGCTATGGCCCGGCGCTCCGTGTCGGTGAAGATCTGATCCGGCGAAGCGAGAACCCCCACTAGCCAGCACCCACTGAGAAACGTCAACTCGTCCATCACCACTCCGTTGTGCAAAGGTACCCGCGCCCGCGCCGTGCCGCCCATTCGGCATGGGTGAGCGTAACGGGAGCGTTGCCGGCAGCGAACGGCTCCCCTGGCTCCCCGTCGCTGTCGCACCAAATGGCGAGGCCCACCTCGTCGTCCTCTTGAGCCCACGTCTCCTCAAAGTCCTCGGGGACGTACCCCAGCTCGGTCAGCACCGCCCTAGCGTCCTCAAGAGACTCCGCGACGACCCACTCGCAGCCGTCGCCGAACACATGCAGGTCAGCCATCGTCCGCCTCCTCACGCCTGCGCCACGTTCGGCCTCGACGCGGCCGCCTCGAAGGCGAGGATGTCCCCTGCCGATTCGTAGGCCGCGTTCGCAGCCATGAGCCACCCGGCCAGCGGCGTCCCACCACCGCGCACTCTCATCGCCAGCGCCACCGTGAGCAGCGCCACCACATCCTCGGGACTGAGATCGGGAGCGAACGGCGCCACGGCGTCGATCGAACGGTTGATCACCTCCAGCACGAACCCCACCTGCACCTCGCGCTTCTTGTCTTTCTCGCTCACCGGATCCTCCTTCTTCTGCTTGTACCATAGGCGGTGCGTTTGCACCACTAGGTTCGGGGGCGCCGCGCCGACCACCAAAGTCCGCCGCGAAAGTGCAGCCAGCGACCGTCTGCGTGCGCCAGAGCGTTCGACACCATGCCCTTCGGCCAGCCCGCCTCGGCGAGCGTCCGCACCAGATCTTTCGGCGAGCACGGCAGCAGGTGCTCCGCCTCCGCCAGCAACCGATCGACCTTCTCGTCCCAGAACCTCACGTTGCCGCTGCGCGTCCACGACTGCGCGTGCCAGCCCGGACGAGAAAGCCTCCTAAGCGAGGGCACTGGGGATCCCAAATTCGTCTTGCTCGGGGCCGCTCCCGCTCGACATCGAAGGCGGGGGCTCGTAGCCGCGCACATCTTCGACCTCGAACCACGTCGCCGTCTTGCGTCGGTACTGAAACTCGACGCTCCCTGGGTGCCCGCCGCTGCGCGCCTTGCGCACCCAAGCCATGATGTTCACCGGCTCCGAACCGGGCTCGCTGATCTCGTGCAGCAGGATGATCGAGCGCGCGTCCTTCTCGATCTGCGAGGACCCGTACAGGTCTTGGATCTGCGGCGGCGAGTCCTTGCCGCGCGTCTTGCGGTCACGGTTGAACTGCGCCATCGCCAGCACCGCGATGTCGAGATCCTTCGCCAGCGCCAGCAGACTCTTGCTGCACTGGGCGATGACCTCGGTGTCGTTCGCCCCGGGGCGCACCGCCGCCGTCATAAGCTGCAGGTAGTCCACGATCAGCAGCTCGACCTTGCGCTTCGTGCGGATCTCAGCGCGACGGATCAGCCCGCGCAAGGTCGCCGCCGTGTGGGTCGTCGAGTCGTCGAAGACGAGGCTCATGTCGGCGATGTCCACCATGCCTTCGGTGAGATGCTGGTGCTCCCCCAACGTCAGCTCGCCTCGGAACAGCCGGTCCACCTCGACCCCTGACGAGGACGCCAGCGCGCGCTCCGCCAGCTCCTCGCGAGGGATCTCCAGCGTCGCCAACACCGCGAGGTGCTTACGCCGCGCTACGTTGCAACCGATGGCGAGGCCGAGCCCCGACTTGCCGACGCCGACGTCGGCGCCAAGGATCGTCACCGACCCCTTCGCCATGCGGCCGATGCGGTAGTCGAGCGACGAGAACCCCGT
>Ga0265293_10004024_pt1 | contig 26473 bp, 22 predicted proteins | sample Munlanlewell138R_FD_192505 | JGI IMG/M metagenome (GOLD analysis project Ga0265293, IMG submission 192505) | Leachate microbial communities from a municipal landfill in Southern Ontario, Canada - Leachate well 138R | ecosystem: Engineered > Solid waste > Landfill > Unclassified | place: Canada...
ACGGAATTAAATCCTTGTAGCCATTTCTCAATATCAATACCTGCATTTATTAAGATATCAATTGTTTCTTCTGTAATACCCTTTTTATATGCTTTATTAAGTAATTCTTTCGAATTTAAATTACTCATTCCACAATTGTGATGGCCAATTACTAACACTTCATCGCAATTGTACTCATAGATTGCAACAACAATACTTCTTGTAGTACTTCCAAATGGATGCATAATTGATGCTCCTGCATTTTTAATAATTTTTGCATCACCGTTTTTAATGTTTAAGGCTTTAGGCAGTAGTTCGGTCAATCTAGTATCCATGCAAGACACAATAACTAACTTCTTATTATTACCTTTAAAAGTTTTATATTTTAGATATTCTTTGTCTTCTACAAATATCTTATTGAATTGTAATATTTCATCTAGTTTTCTCATTTAATCTTCCTAACTCATAATAAAATTTGATTATCAAAGTATTATAACATAAAGATTAAATAACAGACAATAAATTATATAAATATTTTAGAAATGTTTTTTCAAAAATATAAAAAAGATTAACGAATCAATTTGCATTAATAAAATAAAGTGATAATATTATGCTAAATAGTGAATTTAAAGTATTCTTATGATTAGCTATTCTAAAAGAATAAAAGAGAACCGATTGTGAAATATATTAGTTCAAAAGGTCTTTGCTAAAATTATTGGTGAATCTCTAGTGATAATTAGCGGGTGAGAAATAGAAAAATTTGAACCTACTATAAAGAGAACTTGTGGGTTCTCTTTTTATAATATTAAAATTATTTGATAAGATAAAATAAAAGTGTTATAATTAATGTGTAAGATATATTATTTATTGAATTAGTATATATTATAATAGATAAGGTAGTGAGGGGTAAATGGCAGAAAAAGATACAATTGAATATATTCATGAACCTCTTAGTCAGTATAAGAATACTTTTAAAGAGAAGCACAAAGAAAATGTGGAAGAATATTTTAATGATTTAGTTAATAAGTCTCAAGTTAATATTGAAGAAAACAAAGAGACAGTAAAACAAATAAAAAAGCTAAATCATGAGATTAGCCATTTAAGAAGAAAAATAACAAAGTTTGAGATATTAAGATTATTAACTATCGTTCTTATACTTATTAGTACTATTGTTGGGTTTATTGGATTCTATAATATATTTATGGGATTAAGTGATTCTACAAATATTATTATGGGTATAAGTGGTATAGTTATATTTGGTTTGTTTATATTTATATTATTTAAAATGTTAAATCCAAAGATTAAGGATCTTAGAACTTCAGAAGAATCTTTAAAGAATAAATTAGATTCTCTTATCAATACTGCATGGAGACAAATGAAACCACTAAATGAATTATTTAGTGAAGGTATGAGTATTGAAATATTTCAAAAGACAGTTCCAGTTATTGAATTTGATAAAATGTTTGATCGTAAAAGATTAGATTATTTTGTTAGAAGATATGGACTAGATGTGAAAAATGATGTAAATGTCTCAACACTTTATGTACATTCTGGTGAGATAAGTGGAAATCCATTTTATATTACACATGACTTAACTCATAGATTAGGTATGAAAACATATAGCGGATCAATATCAATTAGTTGGACTACTACAAGTATAGTAAATGGTAGGTCTGTTACAAGAAGACATCATCAAACATTAACTGCATCAGTTAATAAACCATGTCCATATTATTTTGAAAACAAATATTTGGTTTATGGAAATGAAGCAGCACCTGATTTAATATTTAAAAGATTTGAAACAGATGTTGAACATTTAGATGAAAAACAAATTGAACGAAGAGTTAATAAAAAGATAAAGAAATTAGAAAAGAAAGCTAGAAAAGCTGTGTCTAAGGGAGAAAATTATACAGTTCTTGGAAATTCTGAGTTTGAAGTATTGTTTGGTGCAACAGATAGAAATCATGAGGTTCAGTTTAGATTGTTATTCACACCTCTTGCTCAAAAAGAATTATTAGATTTAATGAAAGAAAAAGAATATGGATATGGTGATGAGTTTAACTTTAGAAAAGAAAGAAAAATAAACTATATCTATCCTAAACATTTGCAAGGATTTAATATAAATCAAAATCCAAGTTATTATTATAGTTATGATTTTGAGTTAATAAAGAGTAAGTTTAATGAATACAATAATGAATTCTTTAGACAACTTTATTTCACATTCGCACCAATTCTTGCAATTCCGCTTTATCAACAACAAAAACCACAAGAATATATTTATAAAGACTTATATGATAGCTATGTAAGTTTTTATGAACATGAAAATGTTGTAAATAAAATGAATTCTAGTGAATTCATTCACCATTTAAGTCATACAAGAAATATCTTAAAGACTAGGGTAACTAGTAGTAATAATAACTGCGATACAGTAAAGGTTACATCTTATGGATATACAACTGTAGAAAGAGTTGATTATATTACAAAAAGAGGTGGAGATGGAAGAATGCATAGTATTCCAGTTCACTGGATAGAGTATATACCAGTTTCTAAAGAAACTGATGTTGCAATCAATTATATTGATGATGAGAAGGAAGAAACTTATTCTGATAAGGTTAGAAAGGTCTTTGAGGATTTGAAAAAGGGAAAAATTGAAGATAAGGATATCTTCACAGTTGGCAGTTTAATTGCATATATAGTAAGGAAAGAAAAAAATTAAAAGAGGAGGATTTTAAGTTATGGCAAATGAACTTGATGAAATGACTGGACCGGTTAATCAAGAAGGTCGTGATATTAATGTTATTGAAAAGCAAATACCTGTAAAGGTAGGGGTTGGATCTACAATTTTCCAAATTGTATTATGGATATTTATTATCCCAGGATTAATTTTCTTATTTATGAAAATTAAAGCACAAAATTATTTACGTCAATTACAACAAAGAATTCAACATAATGCATCGCAAATAGATAATTATCTTGAACAAAGAGTTGTAATTCTTCAAAACGTTGTTGGGATTGTTGAAAAGTCAGTTAATCTTGACAAGGAAGTTATGACAACAGTTGCTGCGTTTAGAGGTGGAGTTCATCCTAATGATGAAAACAGAAATGAAGTATCATCTCAACTTGATACTGCAATGAGAAGTATTAATGTTGCATTTGAAGCTTATCCTGATTTAAAAGCTCATAGATCATTAGCTGATGCTATGCAACAAAACTCATACTTACAAAAAGAAATCACTGCAGCAAGAGAAGTGTATAATGATACAGTTTTAAAATGGAATCAAGATATATTTGCTTGGCCAACAAAAATGATTGTTGCTGCTAAAGCAGGATATACAACAAGAATTCCTTTTACTGCAAGTAGAGAAATAAAAGAACAGGCTAGAATGAAGTTCTTTTAAATAAAATAAAGGAGAGTAAATTATATTGAAAAAAGTTTTATCTGTTTTATTGTTAGCATTTTTGCTTACTGGATGTTCGTTTTTTGGTGGTATTGACTCTGCATTAAATTCAAAGAATTATGAAAATGTAGAAGTTAATACTGTCTTGACTGTTAAAGAAGGTGCATCTACTAATGTTGTTGAAACAATAATGTATATTGATGGCAATAATATTTATTCACATGCAGATGTAGGAGGTATTGATTTATATACCTATGTCACTATTATTGATGATGTTATCTACATGGCAAATAAAACAGAAGCCAGTGTCTATAAAAAAGACTGGGAAGTTATTCCAATGATTTCTGAAGAGGATTTAGAACATTATGAAGAACAATCAAAAGCTATTCCTGACTTTAAAAAAGAAGATTTTGATAAAGATGAAGACGGATATTATGTTTTAAAATCAGAAAAAGCCCAAGAATATCTAGATAGTGTTTTTGGTGATTTTAAACAATATATGAAAGGTGCTTCATTTGATGATTTAGTACTAAAATTTAAAATTGAAAAAAATAGAATAACAATAATTGACTTTTCAGTTGACTTTTATATAGGTAGTAATAAATCTTCAATTACATGCGAAATGACTTATTCTAATTTTGGTAAAGCAAAAGTAGAAATTCCAAAGGAAGTTCAAGATAAGTTTGATGAAGAAGCAAATAAGACTAAAACTTAATAAACTCATTAAAAAAGTATAATCAAATTAAACAACATAGCAATATGTTGTTTTTTTGAAAATAAAAACAACTATTTATCAGTTTGATAAATAGTTACTAGTTACTTTTTAATATAGTATATTTAACTTGATATTTTTTCATTATAGGATGAATCTTTTTTGTTTCTTCACGGTTATTTGAAAAAATATCTACAACAGAATAATCTGTTCTTCCTGTTTCATAAGGCATTAATTGCACACCTTCACTTCTTAGTTCACTAATATAGTCAACAAGGTAGTCTGCTTTAATAGTTGTGGAAATTCTCCAGAGTTGATCTTTTCTTATTTTATCTAATATTGTTAATCCAATATAAACACCAAATAAATTAAGGATAAAAGTAATTGGAATAGAATAATAGATTGAAATTTCATTAGATACATAATAAGTAATAAATATCCCCAGAGAATAAGATACAGCATTTATTAAAGCTGCATGTGCTTTTGTTCCTTTGATTAATAAAACAGATTTAAAAGTAGAAATAACTATATTTAAAAATTGTAATAGAACAAATGTTAAAATCATATCCTCACCTCCCAATAAAAATAAAAATGACCCGCGTTAAGCGACTCAAATCTCTAACATTTATATATATGTATATTATACCAAAAAATGACTTAAAATGCAAATATAGTGATTTTTTATAATCGTAAATAGATTAGATATTTTTAATTAACGTTTTGCATATATATTATAAGAGGTGAGTTTTATATGTTTATATATGTTGTAAAGCCTGGTGATACATTATATGAGATTGCTAAGAGGTTTGGAGTAGATCTAGCAAAAATCGCAAATGATAATCAAATCGACCCGAATAAAAGTTTAGTTGTCGGCCAAGCTTTAGTAATAAGGAAGGATAATTTTACTTATATAGTAGAAGAAGGAGATTCTTTATATAGTATAGCTAATAAAGTTTTTTTACAAATGGAAGACATTATGGAAGATAATAATCTGACTGAAAGTTCCGTATTAAATGTTGGTGATAAATTAGAAATTAATTATGATAATCCTAATAAAATACCACTAGAGATAAATGGGTATGTTTATGCAAATGTTGATTTAGAAGAACTTAGAAAGGTTTTACCTAATTTAACTTATCTTGCAATATTTTCTTATCAAGCAAAAAAAGATGGTTCTCTAACAAATCTAAATGAAGAAGAATTAATTAAAGAAGCATATTTACATCAAGTTGCTCCATTAATGGTAGTTACAAATATAGATCAACCAGGACAATTTAGTAGTGAACTTGCTAGTACTATATTAAATAGCGATGAGTTAACCAATGTATTATTTAATAATATCTTAAGTGTTATGAAAACAAAAGGATATTATGGAGTAGATTTCGACTTTGAGTATTTATTCCCAAGCGATAGAGAAGCTTATAATAACTTTTTAGAAAAAGCAGTAAACTTTTTCCATGAAAATGGATTTATTGTATCAACTGCAATAGCACCAAAATTAAGTGAAGACCAAAAAGGATTATTATATGAAGCACATGATTATGGATTCCAAGGTGAAATATTAGATCATATTGTTATTATGACATATGAGTGGGGTTATATCCATAGTGAAGCAATGAGTGTAGCTCCAATTAATATGGTAGAAAAAGTTATAAGCTATGCAGTAACAGAAATACCAAGTGAAAAGATATTAATGGGAGTTCCTAATTATGGGTATGTCTTTGATGTTCCTAAAAAAGAAGGAGTACCTGCAAGATTAATAACTAATTTAGAAGCAATAGATATTGCTAGAGATCATGGTGCAGAGATAAAATTTGATGAGAATGCAAGAACACCATATTTTGATTATTTTGAAAATGGAAATAAAAAACAAGTTCATTTTGATGATGCAAGAAGTATAGAAGAAAAAGTTAATCTTGCAATAGAGTTTGAACTTGGTGGTCTATCTTACTGGACTGTTATGTCATACTTTAGACCAAACTGGTTAGTTGTAAATTACTTTGCAGATATAATCAAGGTAATAAAAGAAGATTCTGTAGAACAAAGAATATTATAGAGAAAACCTCGAACTTTCGTTTCGAGGTTTTAATTTTAATTTTTAATTATAATCTGCTGGGTCAACCCATTTCGCATAATATTTAGTTGCTGGAGTTTCACCTGCAGGTATTTCTACTATTTTTTCTCCAGTTAATCCTTCATTATCATACCAACCTTCAAAAATCATTCCTGATTTGGATGGAACAGGTAATCTGAATGTTAGACCATTAATATATTCTTCTTTAGGATAATTTTCATCTGGAGTTGGGATAATTCCTCTTAGTTGTTTGAATTCATCACTTCTGCCAGTAAATCCTTGAGTTCCATAGAAGTATCCATCTAATACAAATCCAAATAAAGTTTTACTTGATGGTCCACTCCATACTAGTCTTCCACCACCAGTACCATAATCATCTCTTGAATATTGTATTAAACCAACATGTTTAACTAATGGCATATATTTCATACCATATTCATCGCTTCCAAAGAATCCACCTATGAAGCTTTCTGCTTCACCTGTTTCAGAATTACCAGTTCCACTATCGTAGAAGAATTGGTTATACCCTTTAGTATCACCACTTAATCCACCATATGCTTTATTAGCACCCCAGTTATAGATAGCAACAGGATCATCATAGCTCTTTGAGAAATCTGCCCAAGTAGTTTTATGAAGACCACTATCAACTACAGAAGATGTTAGTAAGTCATTATCTACTAAATATTTATAGAAGTCTAACATAAACATTTCTGGTAATTCACTAACTGCATCAATTCCTGCAGCTCCATTTGTAACTGTTACAACGTCCCAGCCCCATTTACCACCATTAAGTTCATAGCTAACACTTAGTGTATCTGATTCATCTAAAACTTTCGCATAAAGTATAACTTTTCCAGTTTCACCCTTTGCTAAGTTAGTCATGATTTCACCACTAAAATCATTATTTAAATACCAACCAACAAATAGAAAACCTGATTTTTCATATTCTGGGAATGTAATTTCATCTTCAATTGTATATTTATTAGGAGTTAATGTTAATTTTGTATCTCCATCATAATATTCAATTTCATACTCAATAGCATCATAAGTTGCCATTACAACTAAATTACTTTTAACTTCATCAAAACTAGTACTCCATTCTTTGAATGTATATCCTACTTGAGTTGGATTAGCTGGAGCAGTAGCTGCTTCACCGTAATTTACAACTTCTGATTTTAATTCTGTTCCGTCTTTATCAACAAATTTAACTGTAAAAGTAATTTTTTCAAATTCTGCAGTTACAACTAAATCTTCTTTCACATTAGTAAAGTCTTTATCCCAGCCCTTAAATGTATATCCTGTAGGAGCTTCTACACTAGGAGCTGTTGCATCCATACCATAGTCAACAGTAACTATTTCTTCTTCATCACCAATTACAAATTTAACTTCAAAAGTAATAGTCTCAAATTGTGCATAAACTACTAAGTTTTTTGTTACATTATTAAATTCTTTATCCCAAGATTTAAAAGTAAATCCTTCTTTTTCTGGATCAGCAGGTGCTGTTGCATTTTTACCATGTTCTACAGTAACCTTCGCTAATTCAACACTACCATCAAGGAATCTAACTTCATATTTTTTAATCTCCCATTTCGCATAAAGAGATAAATCTTCTGTTATTCCTTTAGTATCATCAAACTCAGTAGTAAGATTACTATCTGTAAACCATCCTTTAAAATCATACCCCTCCTTTGTAGGTGGGTCTAATTCTAACTTTTCACCCTTATCAACAACTATTTGCTCTAAGTCTTCTTCTGGAAAACTTATAGTATAACTTGATGTACAAGCACTTAAGAACATAAAAGCAAATATAAATAGTAAGAAAAACTTTGTCTTTTTCATTTCTCCACATCCTTTCATACTATATTTTACCAAAACCTTTATCAAAAATAAAGCCTATTCTATAAATAAAAAGAAGATCCTAATTAATTATGATCTTCTTTTTGTTTGTTTCTTAATTTATCGAACCAATTTACTATATTATCCCAGTACTTTAAGACATATCTTCCTGCTAGAAAAACAATTAGGTAAATAGATACCCAGATTAATATTCCCCACCATGTATTCATTGGGATTGCAGTAAATGTATAAGCTGTTAGGTAAGTTGGAATAGTTCTTGTAATTAATATAGAAATAAGAAAGAACTTCCAGCTCATTTTAGTAATACCAGCAATCATACAAATAATATCATCTGGAAATCCTGGTAGTAGTAAAATTAGAAAAATTACTAAATTTTCTCTACCTTTAGCCATTCCAAGGTATTTGTTTAAATTATCTTCGCCTACAATCCATTCAATACTTTTTCTACCTAAAACTCTTCCTAAATAAAAGCTAACAATACTACCTAATAAGACACCAATATTTGCAAGATTAGCAGCAGTGAATGGGCCAAATAGTTTTTCTCCAGCCCAGATAGTTGGAATATTTGTAATTGGTATCAATGTTGTTTGCAAGAAATTTATTAAAACATAGATTGATTTCGCAAAGCCACCAAAAGAATCAATCTTTTCTCTTAGGGCTTCTATATCGTTGAAATATTTATTAAGACCAAAGCCAAAGTATAAACCAACTATTAAAGCTATGAATACTATCAGGATTATAATGACAATTGCTAGTCTTTTCTTGTTTACATTTTTCATTTTTTCTTGTTCCATATTTATACACCTAAACTATTCATATTATAACATTTTTATCATAAAATTATAACTATTTAATTATACATATATTTTTCTACATTTTTCTACAAACACTTATTATATAATACTTTCTTGTGTTGTTTTTTCATAATTTTTTTGCTTATATTTTAAAAAATAATTATTAAATGACACAAATATAAAAATATGTAATAATAATAAAATATTAATTTTCTAAAAAATTGAAAAACAAAAATAATATGCTATAATTATTATACAAGAATCTCATCTCTAAAGATTTGAGAAGGAAGGATAATATTATGAAATTTAATGATTACAAATACAGTCGTCCAGACTTAAAAGAAATTGAAGTTCAGTTTAAGAAAGCTATTGAAACTATTTCTTCATCAACTAATCTTGATGAAGTTATTAACACAATTGATGAGATAAACAAAACAAGAAACACTTACTCTACAATGCAAAGTTTATGCTATATAAGAGCATCACTAGATACAACAGATAAGTTTTATGAAGAAGAACAAAATTTCTTTGATGAAAACTCACCTGTTTATTCATCTTATGAAGCAGAATTAAGTAAGGTCTTAGTTGAAAGTAAATTAAGAGAAGGTTTAGAAAAGAAATACGGAATGCAATGGTTTAGATTAATGGAAGCTAATCTTAAAGTGTTTAGTCCAGAAATCATTGAAGACCTTCAAGAAGAAAATCGTTTAACTAGTGAATATAGAAAATTAAGTGCTTCAGCACAAATTGAATTTGATGGTAAGATTAACAATTTATCACAAATGGGACCATATGCAATTTCTTTAGACCGAGATGTAAGAAGAAATGCGGAAACAAAAGTAATGGAATTCTTTGCTGCTAATGAAGAAAAGTATGATGAACTTTATGATAAATTAGTTCAAGTGAGAACTAAGATGGCAAGAAAACTAGGATTTGAAAATTATGTTGACTTTGGTTATTTAAGATTAGGAAGAACTGATTATGATTCTAAGATGGTTGCTAATTATAGAAAGCAAGTACTAGAAGATTTGGTTCCTGTTGCTAGCATTATTTATGAAGATAAAGCAAAGAGATTAGGAATAAAAGATTTAAAGAGTTATGATTTAGGTGTTGATTTTAAATCTGGAAATCCAAAACCTGTAGGTGATAAAGATCATTTAGTGAAACAAGCATCTAAGATGTATCAAGAGTTAAGTAAGGAAACTGGTGAATTCTTTGATTTCATGGTTGAACATGAGTTGTTAGAACTTGAAGCTAAAAAAGGAAAAGCTGGTGGAGGTTTCTGTACTTATATTAATGATTATAGAAGTCCATTCATTTATTCAAACTTTAATGGAACAAGTGGTGATATTGATGTTTTAACTCATGAAGCTGGGCATGCTTTCCAAGTATACTCTAGTCGCGATTTTGAAATTCCTGAATATATGTTCCCAACTTATGAAGCTTGCGAAATCCACTCAATGAGTATGGAATTCTTTGCATGGCCTTGGATGGAATTATTCTTCCTTGAAGATGCTGATCGCTATCGTTATCATCATTTAGCTGGAACAATTACTTTTATTCCTTATGGGGTATTAGTAGATCATTTCCAAACAGTAGTTTATGAAAATCCGGGCATGACAAAAGAAGAAAGAAAAGCAAAATGGAGAGAATTAGAAAAGATGTATTTACCTCATAAAGTATATGAAAATGAATTCTTAGAAAAAGGTACTTTCTGGTTTAGACAATCTCATATATTCTCAACTGCTTTCTATTATATAGATTATACATTAGCACAAGTATGTGCTCAACAATATTGGGTAAGAAATAATCAAGATAAAGATGAAGCATGGAAGTCTTATCTGAAATTATGTAAACAAGGTGGAAGCAAGTCATTTTTAGAGTTAGTAGAAGTTGCTGAACTTGATAATCCATTTGTTGATGGAACAGTAAAAAAAGTTGCATCACATTTAGTTGAATATTTAAAAAACTTTGATCAAAGTAAACTTGGTTAAAAAATAATTGTTTTAGAATGTTATATAAATGATTGGTTAAATTTAGGATTTTAAGAGCATAATAAAAGAGGGTAAATATGAAATTTCCAAAAGAGAAAGTAATAATAAACAATAGAATTAAAGAATACTTAAATGATAATAATTATTTTGAAGTATTAAAAATGAAAGATGAAATCTTAAACATTAATTATTCATTAGATGATTATGCTTATGAGTCCTTAATTAAATGTGCATTCTTACTCGGTGATTTTGATAGTGTTGTATTAATCTTTAGTGAACTTTTTAAAAGGAATCGTGAATCGTTAAAACTCATTTATTATGGGCTATTAGGTATGCTTGCAAATACTGATATTTACCAAGCAATGTCCTTTATAAAAAGAAGCGAACTTTTGAATCAAAGTGCATTTAAGGAATATTTCCTGAAGGATGGAGCAAATTATTCTAATATCTTATTCTTAAGTAAAGTAGATGAATATGGCCCCCTTGCCTTGATTTTAGTGAACTTTATTGATGGGATTTCAAAGGAAGTAGTAGGAAATATTGACATAGATAATGAGTATATTTTATTTAGATTTTTTGATCTAATTAATATGCTTTATGAAATTGGCTATCCTGATTCTGTCATTCAAAAGTTAACAGAAGCATTAAAGGTAATATTTAACCTAAATATATAAATAAGTATTTAAGTTTTTAAAAGTTGTTTACCTTGAAAATTTAGGTTAAGTTTGGTATAATATATAAGTTATAAAATTAAGTATAAATAAAGGAGAAAATAATGAGTTTTAATGTAGAGAAAATTAGTAGTAATCAAGTAAAGATTACTGTGGTTGTAGAAAAAGAAGATTTTAATAAATATTATGAATCAGAATTTGAAAAAGTCATAAGTACTGTAGAAATTAAAGGATTTAGAAAAGGTAAAGTTCCTCGTAATATCTATATGTCTAGATTTGGGGATGGACAAGTTATCCAAAATGCAGTAGATAAAGCATTATCAAATACTTACTTTCAAGTAGTTAATAATGAAAGAATCCAAACATTAGATGATCCAGAAATCGATATTGATTTTGAAAAATTATCAAAAGAAAAAGTTTTAGAATATACAGCTGTAGTAACAGTATATCCTGAAGTTGAACTTGGAGAATATTTTGGTGTAGAAGTTGAAAGACAAAGCACAGAAGTAACTGAAGAAGATTTAAATGCACATATCGAAAGAGATTTAAAAGGAAAAGGAAACTTAGAATTAGTTGAAGATGGTGCTATTGAAAAAGGCGATACTGCAGTCTTTGATTTTGAAGGCTTTGTAGATGGTGTTGCTTTTGAAGGTGGTAAGAGCGAAAACTATAGTTTAGAAATCGGTAGTGGACAATTTATTCCTGGTTTTGAAGATCAAATGGTGGGATTAAAGAGTGGTGAAGAAGCTAGTATTAAAGTTACTTTCCCAGAAGATTACCAAGCAGAACATTTAGCAGGAAAAGAAGCAGAATTCAAAATTAAAGTTCATGAAATTAAAAAATTAGTTTTACCGGAATTAAATGATGAATTTGTTGCTAGCCTAGAAATGGAAAATGTGAAAACTGTAGAAGAATATAAAAATCATTTAAATGAACATATTAAAGAAGAAAAACAAGAAGCAAGTGATAATGCGTTTGAATTTGATGTAGTTGATCAAGTATGTAAGAATGCGAAAGTTGATATTCCAGAAGTATTAGTTAATAGAAGATTAGATAGTATTATTGAACAAGAAGAACAAAGAGTTAAAGGCTATGGTATTTCTTTTGAACAATTACTTCAATACCAAGGAATGAGTCTTGAAATTTATAAAGAACAAATGAAGAAAGTTGCAGAAAATGATGTACTTCGTGAAGTTGTTCTAAATAAAGTAATGGAAGTTGAAAAATTAGAACTATCTGATGAAGATATCGAAAAAGGATATGAAAACTTAGCAAAAGCTTATAATCAAGAAGTTGCAACAGTTAAAGAACAATTACCATTAGATAGAGTTACTTATCATTTCTTATTACAAAAAACAGTTAACTTATTAAAAGAAAAAGCTGTTGTTAAAGCGTAATATTATAGTAGAGTATAACAAGAAAAGAAAGAGGTGAATACTATGGCTAAAGAAACAAAAAAGCCACGCGTTTGTTCGTTTTGTGGACTTCCTGAAAGCAGTGATAGACACATCATCGAAGGTGATGACGCATATATATGTGATGTTTGTGTAGGCATATGTTATCAAATGTTTGAACTAAATGCCTTTAACGAAGAAACTATAAAAACAGAACAAGAAAAACAAGAATTTGTTTTAGATCTTACACCTCAACAAATTAACAACTTATTAAGTGATTATGTAGTTGGCCAAGATTATGCGAAGAAAGTATTATCAGTAGCAGTATATAATCATTATAAACGTGTTCAAAATAATTTATTTCATAAATCTGATATTGAGTTGGATAAGAGTAATATTCTATTACTTGGAGCAACAGGTAGTGGTAAAACATTATTTGCAAAGACTCTAGCAAAAATCTTAAAAGTTCCTTTCGCAATCGCAGATGCAACTACTTTAACCCAAGCTGGTTATGTTGGTGAAGATGTAGAAAATGTATTATTAAGGTTACTACAAGCAGCAGATTATGATGTTGAGCTTGCTCAAAGAGGAATTATTTATATTGACGAAATAGATAAACTAGGTAGAAAATCTGATAACCCATCTATCACAAGAGATGTATCTGGTGAAGGTGTCCAACAAGCACTTCTAAAAATCTTAGAAGGAACTGTTGCTAATGTTCCTCCTGGAGGAGGAAGAAAACATCCTCATCAAGAATTCATCCCATTTGATACAACAAATGTATTGTTTATTTGTGGTGGATCATTTGAAGGAATAACTGATGTTGTTAATAATCGTATAGGTGTTAAATCTATTGGTTTTAATTCTACAACTTCTAAAAAATTACCTGATAATGAAATATATCATCAAGTAACTCATGAAGATATTCAAAAATATGGTTTGATACCTGAATTAGTTGGTAGACTTCCAGTTATTGCAGTTCTTGAAGTTTTAGGTGTAGAAGATTTGGTTAAGATTCTAAGAGAACCAAAGAATGCCATTATTAAGCAATATCAAACAATGCTTAAGATGGATGGTGTAAGTTTAGAGTTTGATGATGAAGCAATTACTGCAATTGCGAAGAAAGCACATAAACAAAAAACCGGAGCAAGAGGTTTAAGAGCAATTATTGAAAATATTATGCTTGATGTAATGTATAAAGTACCAAACGAAAAAGACTTATATAAATGTATAATTACTAAAGATGTTGTAGAAGTAAGAGCTGATGCAAAATTTATTAAAGCACATTCGACTTCGAAACTAGCATAGGTGTAATATGATAGTCAAAGAGAATCCTATTAGTAGTCAATATCATCAAGTCTATTTCACATTTTCAATTGCAACTATTAATAATATCTTTGATGAAGTTATTAAAAAACATGGGTTTAGTCGTAAAGATCAAGAAAAGAAGAACAAACAAATTACTAAATTAGTAATGGAAAAAATAGAAGATGAGATTATTGAAAACGAACTAGATAAAATTGACCAAGTTCCTGTATGTAGCAGAAAATATCGCTACTTAACTGAAATAAGTAGGGATAACCCCCTACTTATAATTTGTCAATTTTGCGTACTATCACCGGATATTCAATTAAGATTTCCACCGCTAGTACCTCTAGAACTTTTAAGTGTCCCATTTATTGATGAAGTTGTGAGAGATTTTACAGAAAATATATTAATTCAAAATGAAGAATTTGCAGAAGTAGAAATTGATAAAGCAACTAAAGATTCAATAGTTACATACAATTTATCTTATGTTCAAGGTGACTTTAAATTAAGTGAAATTAACGATTTAACTATTGATTTAAGCAAAGAAGAAGAAGAGAGCATTCTTTTCATAAATTGCCAAAAAAATGATATAATAAACTTAGATGAATCTGATAATGTTAAGGTAATTGCCAAAGTTACAAAGATTCATAAAATGGTTGTAAAAGAATTAACAGATGAGTTAGTTAAGAAGTTAAATTTCTTAAATACAAAGACAGTTAGTGAATTTACCCAAAAAATAGTTGACATCTTTACATTCTCTACAAACTCAGTAGCATTAATCAACTACTTAACTGAATTTGTAATTAAATCAAACGAAATAGAATTTGATGAATATGTACAAAATCACTTTTTAGATAGTGACTTAGCACCTAAGAAGAAAAGTGAAAAAAATGCATATATGAAAGAAGTTAAAAAAGAGTTAGTTAAAGAATATATTTTGATGTTAATTAATTTAAGCTATGCAGATGAAGAACCAAGATTTTTAAATAATATACTAGAAGAATATGAGTTTGATAAAATTTTGTTTAATAGTCCAAATAGAATAGATTCTTATCAAGAATATATTAATAAACGTGTTTTTGAAACTCGTGTATTAGAATATTGTATTGATAATAATATAATTAAATTAATATAATTAAATTAATATAATTAAATTAAATTAATTAAATTATAAATAATTTAATAAATTTAATGTCAACAAGTCGTAGACTTGAACTGAAAAAAATCATAAGGAGGTGAAATAATGTTTACTAATCAAACAGTAGTTCCTGCTATTCTTCCCGCAATGGCTGTTCGTGGACGAGTTCCATTACCAAACAACGAAATAAGACTTGAAGTTGGAAGAAAAGAAAGTATCCTAGCATTAAAAGAAGCTGTCAACCAAAGCAAGTACATTGTTTTGTTTGTACAAAAGGATCATAATCAAGACAACCCTGGTATAAATGATATTAATCGCAATGGTTTAGTTGCAAAGGTTATTTATAACATGGAAGGACAAAATGTTCATAAAGTTAAGTTACTTGGTGTTGTAAGATGTAAATTATTAGAATTTACTGAAACTGAACCATATTGGAATGCTTCAATTGTTACTGTACCAATTGAGAATGATGATATGGATAAAGAGTTAGCATATGTTCGATTATTAATTGAAGAACTACAAACTGAGTCAAGGCAACTTTTTGAAGGAAATGCTGAATTATCAAATGTTATTTCTCAAGGTGTTACTGCTGATAAGTTAACAGATGTTTTAGCTTACAATTTGCCTCTAGATTTGAATACAAAAATTAAATATTTGAGTACACCAAATGTAGGGCTTCGCTTAAGATATATGTTAGAAGACTTAAAACGCGAAAAATTCATCCGTAATCTAGAAATGGATATTGAAAACGAAGTTCGTAAATCTATTAACGAAAATCAAAAGGAATATTATCTTCGTGAAAAAATGAAGGTTATTCAAGATGAGCTTGGAGATAAGGCTAAAAAAGATACGGAAATTGAAGAGTTAAAAACAAAAATTCTAAAAGCTAAAATGCCTAAATCAATGGAAGAAAAAGCTTTAAATGAATTAAGTAGATATTCTTCGCTTTCTAGTGCTAGTGGTGAAAGTGCAATTATAAAAACATATTTAGATTTTGTTATTGCTCTACCATGGTCTAAAGAATCTAAGGATTCTAATGATATTAAAAAATCAAAAGAACAATTAGATAAAGATCATTATGGCTTAGATCAAGTTAAAGATAGAATTTTAGAATACTTAGCAGTTAAAATTATGACTAAGAAAAACCCACAAGCAATCCTTTGCTTAGTTGGGCCACCTGGAGTTGGTAAAACTTCATTAGCTAGAAGCATTGCTTCTAGTTTAAATAAAGAGTTTATTAAACAATCATTAGGTGGAGTTAAAGATGAAGCAGAAATTAGAGGACATAGAAGAACTTATTTAGGAGCTCTACCTGGTAGAATTCTACAAGGTATGAAGCGTGCTGGAGTTATGAATCCTGTGTTCTTATTGGACGAAATTGATAAGTTATCATCAGATTATAAAGGTGATCCTACAAGTGCAATGCTTGAGGTATTAGATAGTGAACAAAACAAGTTTTTCTCTGATCATTACCTAGAAGAACCATATGACTTATCAAAAGTATTCTTTATTGCAACTGCTAACTATTTAGAAAATATTCCTGCGCCATTAAGAGATAGATTAGAAATTGTTCAATTAAGTAGTTATACTGAATTTGAAAAATTTGAAATTGCAAAAAGACATTTAATATCAAAACAACTTGAACTTCATGGATTAAGTAAAACTGATTTTGTATTAGAAGATGAAGCTTTATGGGAAATTATTCGTAATTATACTAAGGAAGCTGGAGTTCGTGAACTAGAAAGAAATGTTGGTACTTTAATAAGAAGAGCAATTAAATCTATTTTACTAGATAAAAAGGATAAGATTGTAGTTACAAAAGATAATTTAAGTGATTGGCTTGGAAAAGCAAAATATGCTTATAACAAAGTTGACTTAGTAGACCAAGTAGGCGTTGTTACTGGACTAGCTTATACTCAATTTGGTGGAGATACTTTACCAGTTGAAGTTACCTATTATAAAGGTGAAGGTAGATTAGTATTAACAGGTAAACTTGGAGATGTTATGAAGGAATCTGCACAAGCTGCACTATCTTATGTTAAGAGTAATGCAGAACGATATAAGATTAACCCGGTTTTATTTAAAGAAAATGATATTCATATTCATGTTCCTGAAGGAGCTGTTCCAAAAGATGGACCATCTGCAGGAGTTACAATTGCAACAGCAATTATAAGTGCATTTAGCCACAGATATGTTCGTCATAATGTTGGTATGACTGGTGAAATTACATTAAGAGGAAGAGTTCTTCCGATTGGTGGTATTCGTGAAAAAGCAATAGCAGCTCATCGTAGTGGTCTTCATAAGATATTAATACCAAAAGAAAACATTAAAGATATTGAAGACATTCCTGAAAGTGTTCGTAAGGAGTTAGAAATAGTATCAATTGAAACTATAGATGATGTTTTAGGAAATGCTTTAGTTGAGAATAATTAAGTAGTTAGTAGCACTAACTACTTTTTGACTTAAAAAATAACTACCCTTTTTTGTTTTATTAGTATATAATATAAATCAAGGGTGGATAAATGGTTAGTATTAAAACAAAAGTTTTTGGGATAATTAATATTCTTTTCAATTTGGTTTCTCTACTACTTCATGTATTGCTTTTAATTTTTGCAGGTTTTGCAGCTGGTTACACCTCGTTTCTAGAAAAAGTTATTACTGATGAAATGGGAATAATTGGACTTTTCATTTATGGGATTGTTATTGTTATTGTAATATATGCAATCTTTGCTGTCATTTTTTTAATGATATATTTATATTTACATATAAAAGCATATAGTAGGTTTAGTGAGAATAAAATTTCAAAAGTGTTTATGTTTACAAATTTAATTCTCCTTACTATTTATCTTAGGAGATTAGGTTTTAATTATTTATCTAGCGCTTATAGTGGTATGTCAGCTAATGGAATATCCTTTATTGCATTATTAGCAATATTTGTATATTTTATTAATCCGGTTATAGGGATAATATATAGTTCTTTTGGAATTCTAGATGCATATAAACTAGAAAGAATGAAAAAAATAATTGTAGAAAACTAAAAAAATGTTTGTAAATTTTATGAAAAAATGATTTGCAATAAATGCAAGAATATGGTATAATACTAATGTTGGTTAATATAGATATATAGAATTTATTATGACCTTATTAATGTTAGATGTGTATTACACATGCATAGGAGGAAATATGCACACAGTAGATATTTTATTATTAATTGTATCATGCTTATTAATAACTATTATAGTATTACAGGAATCAAAAGAAGATGCTTCTCAAGCATTTTCAGGAGAAAAATCGGATTTATTTGCTAATAAAAAAGCACGTGGAATTGAAGTATGGATCAACTATATTACTAGTGGTCTTTCAGTTGCATTCTTTGTTTTAGCAATCTTAGCTGCATTCTTCGTTGATAGATTACCTTTATAAATTATGATAGGCCTGATTGCAGGCCCTTTTTTTCACACTATAACATAAAATAATAAAAGTATGGTAAAATAATTATAAGAGGTAAAAAAAATATGAAAACAAGAATACAGGAATTATTTGCAGATGAAAAATATCAGCCTCAGAATTTTGAGGAGATAGCAAAAACATTAGAAATTGAAGAATATCAAAAAGATGAATTAAAAAGAATATTAGATGGTCTAGTTGATGATTACGAAATCTTTTTAAGTAGAAAATCTAGATATATATTACCTAAAGATGTTAATATCTATAAAGGTACAATTTCAATTAAGAACCCTGAATATGGGTTTATTTCATCACCTAACTTTAGTGAAGATTTTTATGTTCATAGAAATGGAATGAATAATGCATTTGATAAAGACTTAGTTGTTTTTAGTATCGTTGATTTTTATGGTACAAATCAAGATGGAGACTTTAAACAAGAAGCTAAGGTAATTGATGTAGTAAAAAGAAATTTGAAAGTAGTTGTGGGTGAACTAAAAGAAAAGAAAAACCACTATTACGTTGATACAGAAAATCCTCAAATCAATAAAATAAATATTATTGATACACTTGATGCAAGTGTAGGGGATATTGTAAAAGCTGAAATCGTAGATTATAAGAAAAAACCAATTGAAGGTAAAGTAATTGAAAGAATTGGTTTTAAAAATGATATCGGAATTGATATCTTAGAAATTGCTGCAAAGTTTAATTTTCCATCAAAGTTTCCAGATGAAGTAATTGAAGAAGTTGAAGCAATTAGTGAAGATATTAGAGAAGAAGTAAATAAAAGAAAGAAACCTAATTTAAAAAATATCGTAACAATCGATGGTGATGATGCAAAAGACTTAGATGATGCAGTTGCAATTGAGAAATTAGAAAACGGAAACTATTTATTAGGTGTTTATATAGCTGATGTAAGTTACTATGTTAGAGAAAACTCTCATGTTGATGCAGAAGCTTATGACAGAGGTACTAGTGTTTATTTAGTAAATAGAGTAATTCCAATGCTTCCTGTTAGATTAAGCAATAATTTATGTTCGCTTAATCCTAATACAAAAAAGTTAGCTCTTGCTCTAGAAATGGAAATAGATTCTACAGGTACTGTAGTAGATAGTAATTTATTTGAAACAGTTATTGAAACAAAATATAGATTATCATATAATAATGTTAATAAAGTTTTAGATGGAGATAAAGAGTTAATTGATAAATATCAAGATATTCATCAAGACATTCTTTATATGAATGAATTAAGAGATATCTTAAATCAAATGCGTCAAAACCGTGGTGCCCTAGATTTTGATGTTCTTGAAAGCAAAGTAATCGTTGATGATAAAGGTAGAGCTATTGATATTGAAGTAATTGATCGTGGAATTAGCGAAAGAATAATTGAAGAATTTATGCTGATTGCAAATGAAACAGTAGCTTCATTAATCTTCCATATGGAATTACCGTTTATCTATAGAGTTCACGATACTCCAAGTAAAATGAAATTAGAAAACTTTAGAAACATTTCTAAGAACTTAGGTTATAAGACTTTAAAACAAAAGATTAATTCAAAACAACTTCAAGAATTCTTAGCAGATATTAAAGAAGAAGATGATTATCTAAAAACATTACTACTAAGATCAATGGCTAAAGCTATTTATAGTGAAATTAATATAGGACATTATGGTTTGGGTAGTTCATGCTATACTCATTTCACATCGCCAATTAGAAGATACCCTGATTTAATAGTACATAGATTATTAAGAAAATATATTATTAATCATCAAATTAATGCAGATGAATTAACAGGACTTCATACTTGGATAAGTAATGCAGCAGAACATTCTTCAAAGAAAGAAAGAGATGCTATTGAATGTGAATATGAAGTAGAAGATATGAAAAAAGCAGAGTATATGGAAAGCTTTGTTGGTGCAAAACTAGAAGGTAAAGTTTCTAGTGTAAATAGATTTGGTTTATTTATTCAATTAAAAAATACAGTTGAAGGTTTAGTGCATATAAGTAAAATAAAGGGTAGATACTTATATGATTCAAAATCAATGTCATTGTTAGGTGTAAATGGTGATTCATTTAAACTTGGTGATAAGGTTGTTGTGGAAGTAACTAAAGCTGATAAAGCAAAACGAGAAATCGATTTTAAGATTGTTCAACATACAACTAAGAGGGAACCTAAGAAGGTTGATAAAAAATCAAAGCCAGCAAAGAAAGTTACGTCAAACAGACGTTCTAGGAGATCAAGACATGGAGAAGGTAAATATAATCGCAAGAAATAAAAAAGCTACACATGATTATTTTATTTTAGAAAAGTATGATTGTGGAATTGTTCTTACTGGAACTGAAATTAAATCCATTAGGGCTAATAAGGTTTCAATTCAAGATGCATATTGTAATATAAAAAATAATGAGTTATTTATTATTAATATGCATATTGCTAAGTATGAACAAGGAAATATTTTTAATCATAAAGAAACAAGAAATAGAAAGCTACTTGCGCATAAAAGTGAAATAAGAAAAATATTAGGTAAAATTACCCAAGAAGGTCTAACGATTATTCCTTTAACAGTTTATATTGAAGGTGGTTATGCGAAAGTTGAGATTGCAATTTGTAAGGGTAAGAAAAATTATGATAAGCGTGATGACTTAAAAGAAGAAGCTATGAAAAAAGACATTTCAAAAGCGATGAAAAATAGGTGGTAGTATGAAGTGTAAGAGTTGTGGAAAAGAAGTATCTGATGAAGCTACAATCTGTCAGTATTGTGGATTTGATTTAGAAGCTTTTAAGAAGCTAGAAAAAGTAATAGTCCAAGAAGATCCAGACGTAGATGAAAAAGTTAAAAGTAATTTGGTAGATACTCCAATCCTTGCATTTATCTTTGGTGTTTTATCTATTTTAAGTTCATTAACTTTTGTAGTAAATGATAGGATATATATACTAATCCTTGCTTTAGTAGTACTGTTTAATTTTCTAACATTTAAGTTAGCAAATAAACCTGCAAAGGTTAAATTAAAACCTTTCGCAAACGTGGGTAAAGGTATGGCATACTTCTCAATAGCATTCATAGTTCTTAAGGTAGTATTTGACATAATGGGTCTATTGATAAAATAAAAAAATATGATATAATAATATAGAATTTTAAGATTTTAAAATTCTATAAATTTGGGATAGTTATGGATTCGACAGGCTATCTGAAGTAATAATAGCATGCTATGGTTGCGCATATAAAAACGCCGAGGTTTATAATAACCGGAAACAATAAATTTGCTTTAGCAGCTTAAAATAATAGTTGCTGCTCGTGATAAAATTCCCCTTAAGTTTTATATCGGGCTCATTAATTAAGGGATGAGTTAAATGAGTATCTCGGCATTTAATTCGAGATTTAGAGGTTAGTTTATTAATGGTTTGTTAATTGTTCAACTAATAAATGAAACTATAAACAATTGACTAAGCATGTAGAAGTTATTATGGAACGTAGTTTGGACAGGGGTTCAATTCCCCTCTATTCCACCATATTAGCACAACAGTGTTGATACAATAGTATCAACCTTATTAAATAGGAAAATAGGGAAAATATCCCTTTTTTCTTTTCAAACCATTTGTCTACAAATCGTTTATTCAAAGTAATTAGTAGAAATTTTATTTTTTATAGAATATAAAAACACGATAGATATATAAAAACACAAAAGCTCAATAAAAACACGAAAGCTAAAATTGATAATAAAAATATAAGGAACTTACAAAACTGCATTTTTCAAAGTATAATTTTTATAATGAACTATTAAAGCAACACTCAGTATGGTATAATTAAGTAAACTGTCGATAGAAACACTATGAATTACTATACTTCTTGAAATTTAATTGTCAAATTGTAAAAAGTAATTATTTAAGTAGAGTGGAGCGTTTAAAATGAAAGAAAATGATATGCGTTTAGAGGGATTGAATAACATATTAAAAAGGCTCTATGAAAAAATTATATTAAAATCAAAGATAGATGTGAAAATCACTGAAATGATGTTAATTATTACTTTTCATAAACATCTAAAAATAACAGTTGTCTTCGAAAATCATTTTGATGAAGCGGTGATTTACTTGGATGGCAAGGTTACTTCATATACTCACTGGCATTCTTCAAATGAAGAAGCAATTAAGTTTGTAGATAATTTGATTGATGACAAATTGGTGTTTATTGAATCAAAATGGCTTAGATATTTAGGATCACAATTTACTTTTAAAATTCTTGATTTAGATGAATATGAATTAAAGAAAAACAAATACCTTGGGAAAAAAAGAAATAATATTTTCACTATTTCGAATATTATACAAGGGAATTTAAAAAAGATTTTTGAATGAGTATTCAACTATAATTACATTGTTTAAATTACATAAACAAAGGTACAATTATTTGATAAGGAGATTTTATGGTTAAATTGAGAGACATTTTAATAACTGATATTCAAGATTATATTGAATGGTTTACTAAAGAAATAGAGTGGATGGATTATGATGCTCCTTGGGAAAAAGAAGTTGAGAATTCCCTTGATGTTGAAAACCGATATAAGAACATTTACGATAGAACCAAACAATTTACTGATGCTGACATACGTTATAGATTTGAAATTGATGTTGATGGTGAGCATATAGGATGGGTTTCTGCTTATATAATTGATGAAAATCCGGATAAACTTGCAATTGGAATTGATATCCCTAATAAGAATAATCGTGGAAAATCATATGGTAAGCAAGCAATGGAACTCTTTATTGATTATTATAAAAACAAAGGATATACACAAATATATACGCAAACATGGTCCGGGAATACGAGAATGATTAACTTAGCATTAAAACTTGGTTTTATTGAAGTTAATAGAGAATATGATAAAAGAATTGTTAATAATAAGAGATTTGATGCATTAACATTTAAAAAGATCGTATAAAAATTTATATAATGCTTCGCAAATTGTAACAAAACCGCCAATTAATCCCTTAAGATTATAAATGAATGTATAAAAATACTTAAGAAGCATAATATTATTAATTACTAGTTTAAACGTATAAGAATAAATAAGGGTGGGGGATTAAAAATGATTTGGATTGATAAAAAAGCATTCGAAGACACATATTCGATTTTAAAAAATGAAAAATATCTTGAACCTGTCTATGCCAATCTAAAACAGTTCATTCAGGAAACATTTGGTATTACTGTGTTTAATATCATTTTACAACCTATTAAAACGGGTCATTTTAATAAAAAAATAAAAAATTCATACCTATACAGTTACAAGTATAAATTAATTTGTTATGTTGGTTCTTATGCTGAAAGAGAAATGATGCAAAATAGAATTGATATTCAGCTAGCAAACTTTCATAATGCGCATAAAATGGTAAATGATCAAAATAAACAAAAAGTAATTTTGGATAAATTTTTTGAATTAAGTTTGAAGCACAATTATACGGTCAAGGTTAAAAAAGACCTGATTTGGGTTGATTATTTCCCGTGGTTTCCAACGGAATATATGAGTTTAATTGTAAGTAAAGTACAAAAACATGTAACTAAAGACGTTCTATCCAAGTATAAAAAGGAATCAAACATTTGGAAAATTTATACAAGTGGGTTTGGTTTTTATATTTTTTATGATACTGAAAAAGATAAACTGACAAATCAACAAAATGGAATCACTGATAGTATTAATAAAATGATTTTTTCTTCAATTAAAGAAGTTGATGAATTTAATTTTTATAAAGAGGATTACATAACGTTCGATTCTAAAGAAAATTTAGATAAAAATTATCAAGGAAATCTATATTACTATTTTAGATAATCAAATATAATAGTTCGAATTAATTTAGTGCATGATATAGAATAGGGGTTCATTGTTAATTATTACTATAATTAATTTGTCAATGTTCATTAAAATAACTGATAAAATAATAGTCAAAAAGATATTTAAAACTACCATTTTGGATTTTTAAGATATAAAAATTATTGAACTTAAAACAGAGTATCCACATAAAGGTGGTATTTATACAGCAATTGGTTTATACTTCAACAAAGTCTTGATCAAGTCAAAATCAAAAAAATATGTTTATTAATATGTAGGGAATCAAAATTCTAAGTTTTGGATGGAAGTAAATAAGAATGTAAAAGTAACTGGTATTATTAAAGAACCTATTAACTTTACTATTGATAAATGAGATTTAAAAAAATTATAAGGATACGAACTTTTTCGAAGGGGTACGAAATTGTATCAAAATAGTTGCTATAACACATATGAGCACGACAGTGTTGATACAATAGTATCGACTTTAATGAATAGGAAAATAGGGAGATAATCCTTTTTTCTTAATAATAATACCGATCTATTATAGGTTTCGTTTTGTGAGTTTAAACTCGCTATCGAAAATGTTAGTATAAAAACACAAATGGTCAATATAAACACGAAAGGCATAACAAAAACACGATTGATTAAACTAAACTTGAATAACTATATTGTGCCGATAACGGCATAATGTTGACTCAGTAAATAAACTATGATATACTAATATTGTGCCGATAACGGCATAATAGGGAGGTGAAATAATGGAATACAAAAATATATCTTATTTTGCTACTAAATGGAATATTAAAGAAAGAAGAATTAGAATACTATGCACAGAAGGTAGAATTCATGGTGTGAAAAAAGTTGGTAAAACTTGGTTAATTCCAGAAGATGCACAAAAGCCGATTGATAAAAGATATCGACAAGTTAATGACTTGTTCTTTGATTCAATAGATTTTAATATTATTGATGAAAAAAAGGATATAATTGATTCCCATCGACCATTCTCTCAAAACATGTCTAGACAATTAAGAGATAAATTAATTATTGAATGGACTTATAATTCTAATGCTATAGAAGGTAATACACTTACCTTATCAGAAACAAAAGTAGTCTTAGAAAACGGCATAACAATTAAAGGGAAACCATTAAAAGATCATTTAGAAATAATTAATCATAAAGAAGCAATTGAATACATTGAAGATCTAGTCAGTAAAAACGTTAAACTTTCAGAATATGATATTAAATCTGTTCATTATTTAATTTTGAAAGAAATTGACTCTACTAATGCTGGTAAATATAGACATGAAAATGTGTTTATCAGTGGTGCTAAGCATGTGCCACCAATATACATGAATGTTCCATGTGAAATGCAGAAAATGATTAAAAAATATCAAAGTTGGAAAGATTTACACCCTGTAGTAAGGGCTTGTTTTTTACATGGAGAGTTTGTAAAAATTCACCCATTTATCGATGGGAATGGTAGAACAGCAAGACTCTTATTAAACTTTGAACTCATTCAAAGTGGCTATCCACCAGTCGTAATCAAAACAGAAAATAGAGCAGATTATTATGATGCACTAGACAAAGCACATACAACAAATGACTATACAGATTTTATTAAAATTATTGTTGATTTGGTTAATGAGTCAGAGAATTTATACTCATATTTGTTAGGTTAAGGATTAGAAGGAGAAATATGAAAAAAATACTTATAGTCTCTTTTAATGATGCCGGAAATGAAGCACAAGCCTTAAGACAGGTTTTAGAACTTTATGGATTCCTGGTTTTAATTAAATATATTGGAAGACCCAATGATTTTATTGATGTGTTAGAAGATAAAGTAGAATTAAATGCTGATTATATTATCATTTCGTGTCATGGTGAAGATGG
>Ga0265293_10004026_pt1 | contig 26471 bp, 25 predicted proteins | sample Munlanlewell138R_FD_192505 | JGI IMG/M metagenome (GOLD analysis project Ga0265293, IMG submission 192505) | Leachate microbial communities from a municipal landfill in Southern Ontario, Canada - Leachate well 138R | ecosystem: Engineered > Solid waste > Landfill > Unclassified | place: Canada...
AAACAAATTAGCTGTCGATATCGCCGGTTTCCTTTAGTTATCTCGGTATTACTTCGACATTTGCTTGGGAAAATCCTTGTCAAAACCTAAGAAACTACGGTTTTAATGGGGTTTTCGCAGTGGAGTCTGAACCATTTTGGTGACATTTTCACAGACTATTGACACACTTCTTACAAAGAAAAGATTGAGTAAATTCTGCAAGGACTATGTTACCAAATGTGGAATAGTGTACGGAGTCGGTTTTATAGCAATGTTGAAGGAGTAGATGTATGCTGAAATTACGTGGTTCTTCGTTAAGTGGTCATGAGGTGGTTCGAAACATTCGACAGGGAAATCCTGTGGTTCTAGATGCTACGCAGCTAGAGAAGGTTGCTAGAGCTCGGGAACTTGTCGTGGAGTTGGTCAGCAAGGGTCAGCCCATCTATGGAATCAACACAGGCTTTGGTTTGCTGGCCAACACGTCAATATCTGATGATAACGTGGCTGAGCTTCAACGCAACTTGATCTTGAGTCACAGTTGCGGAGTGGGCGACCCCTTTCCTGATGAGGTAGTTAAGGCCATGATGATCCTAAGAGCGAACGCTCTCATGAAGGGACACTCGGGCATTCGGCCTCAGGTCATAGAGCTGTTGGTGGGCCTGGTAAACAAAGGTGTCACCCCGCTTATTCCCAGTCAGGGCTCGGTGGGTGCAAGTGGCGATCTGGTTCCGTTGGCACATATGTCTTCCGTACTCCTTGGGGAAGGGCAGGCTTATTATGAAGGCCAGCTTTACTCGGGCGCCGAGGCATTGAAACGGGCGGGGTTAAGTCCAGTCATTCTCGAGGCCAAAGAGGGGCTGGCATTGATTAATGGAACCCAGGCTATGACGGCCCAGGGAGTAATAGCGCTACACGACAGTCATGTTCTCCTGAAGACGGCAGATATCTCCAGCAGTGTCACTATAGAGGCACTATGTGGCATTCCCAATGCTTTCGATGAAAGAGTACATTTGCTGCGGTCACACCAGGGGCAGATCGCAACAGCTGCCAACTTGAGGAGACTTCTCGCTGGCAGTGAGCTTGTCTACAGTAAGGAGCACGAGAGAATTCAAGACGCGTATTCTTTGCGCTGCATTCCCCAGGTTCACGGTGCTTCAAAGGATGCTTATGGTTATGTAGAAACCGTACTGAACACCGAGATCAACTCTGTTACAGATAACCCAATTTTGTTCCCTCAGGATGGCGATGTGATTTCAGCGGGCAATTTCCACGGGCAACCGGTGGCCTTAGCCCTAGACTTCTTGGGGATCGCACTCTCTGAGATCGGAAATATAGCGGAGCGGCGCATCGAACGTTTGGTGAACCCGCAGCTCAGTGGGTTGCCTCCATTCCTATCGGAAGAAAGCGGACTGAACTCAGGTTACATGATTATTCAGTACACCGCTGCATCCCTCGTCTCAGAAAACAAGGTGTTGGCGCACCCTGCGTCGGTAGACTCCATTCCCACGTCCGCCAACCAAGAGGATCATGTGAGTATGGGAAGTATAGCTGCCCGAAAGGTGCTCCGCATTCTGGAGAACGTGCAGAACATCATCGCCATTGAGCTCTTATGTGCGTGTCAAGCATTGGAGTATCGTGACAGAAGCAAGCTTTCTCCCGCCACAAAGGCCGTTTATGACTTAGTGCGTGAACAGGTTCCACCTTTGAAGGAAGATCGCTTCCTGGAACCAGAAATCAAAGTGGCGAGGGATTTAGTTGTCTCTGGCAAAGTATTGAATTTGGTAGAAGATATTATTGGAAACATAAAATAGAGGAGGTCATTTCATGATTCGTGCACCAAGAGGAGCGAAACTAAACTGTAAGGGATGGCATCAAGAGGCGGCCATGCGCATGTTGATGAACAATCTGGATCCAGAGGTCGCAGAACGCCCCGAGGATCTTGTTGTGTATGGTGGCAGTGGCAAAGCAGCGCGTAACTGGGATAGCTATGAGGCTATCGTGCGCACCCTCAAGACATTGGAGGATGATGAAACCCTTTTAGTTCAATCGGGTAAGCCCGTTGGTGTATTTATGACCACACCACAATCGCCCCGAGTACTTATCGCTAACTCGAATTTGGTTCCCGCCTGGGGTAACTGGGAGCATTTCCGGGAACTGGAGAAAAAGGGTCTGATGATGTTCGGGCAGATGACTGCAGGAAGCTGGATTTACATCGGTACCCAAGGCATTTTGCAGGGAACGTACGAAACGTTGGCAGAACTAGCCCATCAACATTTTGAAGGCACCCTTAAGGGACGTCTTGTCTTGACCGCTGGTTTAGGAGGCATGGGTGGTGCTCAACCTTTAGCTGTCACCATGAATGGTGGTGTAGCGATTGTGGTTGAGGTCGATCCAGAGCGAATAGAAAAACGCATTGCCACTAGGTATTGTCAGGTGTCCACGGACAACTTGGATGAAGCTCTACGACTCGCGAAGGAAGCTCAAGAAAAGGGTGAAGCCCTTTCCATTGCCCTTCTGGGTAATGCTGCTGAAGTTCTGCCGGAGTTTGTCAAGCGAGGCATTGTTCCTGACGCCGTTACAGACCAGACGTCAGCCCATGATCCTCTGAATGGGTATATTCCGATTGGTTTCACCCTGGATGAAGCGAAGAAGCTACGTGAAGAGGATCCCGATCGCTATATCCAGCTCGCGAAGGAGTCCATGGGAACCCATGTGCAAGCCATGCTTGATCTGAAAGAGCGGGGAGCTATCGTCTTTGACTACGGTAACAACATTCGACAACAGGCCAAAGATGTCGGTGTTGAGAATGCCTTTGATTTCCCTGGATTCGTCCCAGCATACATTCGACCTCTGTTCTGTGAAGGCAAGGGGCCTTTCCGTTGGGTAGCGTTGTCTGGCGATCCGGCAGACATTCACAAGATTGATGACAGACTCTGCGAAGAGTTTGCCGACAACGAACGCCTTGTTCGCTGGATCAAGATGGCCAAAGAGCAAGTGGCGTTTCAAGGCTTGCCATCGCGCATCTGCTGGTTAGGCTATGGTGAACGAGCTCGTTTCGGTCTTTTGATCAACGAAATGGTCAAGTCCGGTGAACTGTCTGCGCCCATTGTTATTGGTCGAGATCATCTTGATGCCGGATCAGTAGCCTCTCCGCATCGAGAGACCGAAGGCATGAAGGATGGTAGTGACGCAGTAGCCGACTGGCCCATTCTAAATGCGCTCGTCAACGCCTGCGCCGGCGCCAGCTGGATTTCTCTACACCACGGCGGCGGAGTAGGAATCGGTTACTCGATTCACGCCGGTATGGTTGTTGTTGCGGACGGTACCGATGAAGGTGCAGAACGCCTCCAAAGGGTTTTGACTTCGGATCCAGGCATGGGTGTGATTCGCCATGTAGATGCGGGTTATGATCTTGCCATCAAGACCGCACAAGAAAAGGGTATTCGGGTACCCATGCTAGAGAAATAGAGGAGGAGAGTGTATGACGCAAGAACAGATCGTACAATGTGTGCCTAACATTAGCGAAGGACGTCGTCTGGATGTGGTGGAAAGGATCATTGATCAAGTTCGCCAGACCGAGGGTGTGCAACTGTTGGACTATTCCTCCGACCATGATCATAATCGGAGCGTTATCACCTATGTTGGTGACCTCGCAAGTGTTCAGGAAGCAAGTTTTCGCTTGACACGTGAGGCTGTTCACTTGATCAATATGGAGGAGCATCAGGGCGCCCATCCCAGGATTGGCGCGGTGGATGTAATTCCTTTCATTCCCATTGAGGGTATCACAATGAAGGAATGTGTTGAAGGGGCAACCGCACTCGCGGAGCGGATTAACAAGGAACTAGACGTTCCAACGTATCTCTATGGTGAAGCCGCAACGAACGCCACGAGAAAGAATTTGAGCAATATCCGCAAAGGTAATTACGAAGGACTCAAAGAGTCTATCCATGAGGAATCGCGGCATCCTGATTTTGGAGAACCTAAGATGCATGAAACGGCGGGTGCAACGGTAGTTGGTGCCCGGATGCCTCTAGTAGCTTTTAACGTAAACCTGGGTACAGACAGAAAGGACATTGCGGATGCGATCGCGAGGTGCGTTCGCGAGAGAAATGGTGGTTTCAAGAACGTGAAAGGTATGGGTGTTGTTTTGGAGGAAAGAAACCAAGTTCAGGTCTCCATGAACCTCGAGAATTATCAGGCTACCCCGATCTTTCGTGTCCTGGAGACTATTCGGCGTGAGGCCGCCCGTTATGGTGTCCCGGTTGTGGGCACGGAGCTCATCGGCTTAGTTCCACAACAAGCAATGCTGGATGTGGCCAAATGGTACTTACAGCTAGAAGATTTCGATTCTGATCAGGTATTAGAGAATCGCCTGCGCTAGGAGGAGAGACTGTGGGGAGTAAAGTAAGCGTCGATCTTCTGATCAAGAATGGACAGGTGGTAACTGCGGCACACAAAGAATACCCGGTGCGTGGAAAGCAAATGAAACAACTGGAGGTCATCGACCAAGGTTGGGTCGCCTGTGCGGGAGATCGAATTGTGGCTGTGGGTCCAGCTGACGCAGTGCAAAGCCAGGTGGACATAACCGACGAAACAGTGATCATTGATGCGACGGGCCAAGTTGTTACCCCTGGATTGATCGACCCCCATACGCACCTTATCTTTGGTGGTAGCAGAGAAGACGAGTTCTACATGAGGGCTCAAGGTGCAGATTATATGGACATTATGGCGGCAGGCGGTGGAATTGCCAGCTCGGTCCGTGCTACGCGGCAGACGCCGCTTGATGCGCTGGTTGCTGCTGGACGCCAGCGCCTAAACTGGATGCTCAAGATGGGCGTGACGACCGTTGAGTGCAAGAGTGGTTATGGTTTGGATCTGGAGACCGAACTAAAGCAACTGGAAGCGGTGCGAATTCTCCAGGACGAGCAACCCGTTGAGCTTGTTTCCACATTCTTAGGAGCCCATGCCTGGCCTGAAGAGTTTCAGGAAGATCAAGAGGGATATGTAAACTATTTGATAGAGGTCGTCTTGCCTCTCGTTAGGGAACGGGACCTTGCTGAGTACGTGGATGTCTTTACCGAAAAAGGTGTGTTCTCGGTGGAGCAGAGCCGAAGGATTTTTCAGGCGGCCAAGGACCTTGGTTTTAAGCTGCGAGTTCATGCGGATGAGATGAACACCTTAGGCGGTGCGGAACTTGCAGCCGAACTTGGGACCTCAAGTGCAGACCATCTGTTGATGATCTCTGATCAGGGGATTGACGATTTAGGAAAGAGTGATGTTATACCGGTCTTGCTTCCTGGTACCGCCTTTGCGTTGCGCAAGCCCTATGCACCAGCTAGAAAGATGCTCGACAAGGGTTTGCCCATTGCTCTGGCCACGGACTTTAATCCAGGTTCTTGCCCCACGGCTAACCTAGGTTTGGTGATGTCGATTGCTTGTCTATATATGGCTATGACTCCTGAGGAGGTTTTTCATGCTGTCACGATTAACGCAGCGTATTCCTTGGGTCGTAATGACCGAATCGGAAGCATTGAGGTAGGAAAACAAGCGGATCTTGCGATTTTTGATGTGGATAACTACAAAAAGATTCCATACTTCTTTGGCGTTAATCTAGTGACAACGGTTATTAAACGAGGTCAAGTTATCTGAAGCTTAAACGATGGGGAAAGTGGTGGTATTTTGCTCACAGAAATGACATTGAAAGAGTTTGCGAACGATTTAGGGTCCGAAAAACCCGCACCTGGCGGGGGAAGCGCTTCGGGACTGGCGGGAGCTTTAGCAGCCTCGTTAGTGAAAATGGTAGCGCACTTGACTGGTGAAGGGCAGGAAGCGATCATCGCTCGGTCTCAAGAACTGGCCGATGAACTTATGGATCTTGTCAACCGTGATACGGACGCCTTTAACCAGGTTATGGCAGCCTTTAAACTTCCCAAGGGAACAGACGAAGAAAAAGCACAGCGTCGACAGGCGATCCAAGCAGCAACTCGCCTCGCTACAGAAGTTCCTTTTCGCGTTGTGGAAGTCTCCCTCGAGGCGCTGAAACTGGCCAAGGAAATGGCCTTTTTCGGTAACAAGAATGCCCTTAGTGATGCAGGGGTAGCTGGCCTCCTAGGTGTAGCAGCCTGTAGAGGCGCGGCGTATAATGTACTGATTAATCTTCCAGGTCTAAAAGACGAGGAGTTTGTAACCAAGACGAAGACACGACTTGAAGAGCTCTTAAAAGAAGTGAAAGAGCTGGAAGAGACCATTGGAGTTCGCGTACTTGAGACTCTGAAGTAAATTGAAGAGCAGAGCAGAGAGGTGCAGGACTGAATGGAAGCACCTCTCTCTTTGACTCAAGTGATGCATTGAATGGGGGGAGATACATGATCGAGATTCAACGGTATACGGAGGAACTCGATGGACTCAAGATGGGTCAAGGTTTCTTCGAAGGATGGCCCAATCCGCCAAACGAACAGATCCACAGAAAGATTCTCAAGGGTAGTTACCTGTCCTTGGTAGCCGTTGATACGGATAAGCGTTGTATAGTGGGTTTTGTTAATGCCATCAGTGATGGTGTGTTATCGGCGTACATACCCCTCCTTGAAGTGTTGCCTGCGTATCGCAAACAAGGGATTGGTGCGCTCTTAGTCAAACGTGTGCTGGATGAGCTTTCGCACATATACATGGTTGACTTGTGCTGCGACCAAGAGTTGCAGGACTACTATGCACGGTTGGGGATGGTCAAGTCGCATGGAATGATTCTGCGAAACTACCAGGCTCAAGGGGGACACCATGGCGAGTGAACCCAGTCTACGGCTTGACAGCATTGACTTTGCTGTGGTAGAATTCTTGTTAATTGGAGATGACTATGGGCTATGAAGGAATCAGTAGCAGACCATGGGTACTTAGAGAGTAGGCTGGTCGGTGCAAAGTCTACAGAACATGGTTTAGGAGATGCTGCGATCTCCATTGCGAATTACACTCTGGAGCTTAAACAGGAGACTGTTTCGGACACCATCCGTTAGCATGGTTCAAGGCGTGCACCTTCTTAGCCTGGGGCACGCGAATTAAGGTGGTACCACGGGTTCTCTCGTCCTTTACGGATCGGGAGATTTTATATTTTAAGGGGGAATTCCTATGGCGAATGCATTTGACGTGTTGGAAGAACGCGGCTTCATAGAACAGGGCACACATTCTGAAGAACTACGAGAGCTTTTGGGTAAGGAATCGATCACGTTCTATGTTGGTTTCGATGCTACGGCATCGAGTCTGACCATGGGGCACCTCATCCCGTTGATGAGCATGCTGCACCTCTACAGAGCTGGCCATCGGCCTATTTTCCTGCTGGGAGGCGGGACCACCATGATTGGTGATCCTTCAGGCAAATCCGATATGCGCCAAATGCTCACACCAGAGACGATCAACGCTAACGTGGAGAGTTTTCGTCGTCAGTTTTCCAAGTTTGTCAATTTCGACGATGGTTCAGCCATTCTAGAAAACAATGCCAACTGGCTTCTAGACCTTAACTTTATGGAGTTTATGCGTGAGGTCGGACGACATTTCTCGGTTAATCGTATGCTTACTATGGAGACCTATAAGTCTAGGCTTGATTCAGGTCTCACATTCTTGGAGTTTGGCTACCTTTTGATCCAATCCTATGACTTCCTTGAGCTGTTCCGTCGCTACAACTGCCGTCTGCAGGTGGGCGGAAACGACCAATGGTCCAACATAATAGGCGGATATGAACTGGTTCGTAAAGTTGAGGGTGCGCCTGTCTATGGCCTTACTCTCCGACTCTTGACGACCAGTGCCGGAACCAAGATGGGTAAGACAGAGTCCGGCACCGTATGGCTCGACAGCGAGCGGACGAGTCCCTATGATTTCTACCAGTATCTGAGAAATGTGGACGATGCTGATGTAGAAAGAATGTTGGCTCTCTTGACCTTCCTGCCCATGGAAGAAGTACGACGTCTCGGTTCCCTTAGTGGATCAGAGATCAACCATGCAAAGCAGGTCTTGGCCTTTGAGGTCACCAAGTTTGCTCATGGCGAAGAGGAGGCAAAAAAGGCGGAGGCAACTGCTAAAGCGCTCTTTGGAGGGTCTGGAGTTGATGAAAATATGCCGTCAACAACTCTGCCGAAAGCGAGTTTTGCGGACGGTCTCGACATTCTTAGTTTGCTCACCGAAACAGGCCTTGCGTCAAGTCGCAGTGAGGGTCGGCGTTTGGTACAACAAGGCGGTGTAGCTCTCGGAGATGAGCGAGTAGAAGACATTGAGCGGCTCGTCACTCTCCAGGATTTTGCCGATGGTGAACTGATCATTCGTAAAGGAAAGAAGGTCTACCACCGGGTAGTACTTCAATAGGGAAACAGGAAAAGCTAGGGGCACCTAGCTTTTTTCTTGACCAAAAAATAGTTTTCATGTAAAATAGTTCAGTATTGGTAATTATTTCGTCCGTAAATGAATGAGGTGAATGTCTTGCCAGAATCTGATTTGGTTATGGAGTTCGTGGAAACGTTGCACGGGCTCAGACGCTTTAAAGGGTGGTATCATGGTCATCCCTTGCCTGTTCGCAAGAACGCCATGGTGCTACTCATGTTTTTGCATCATCATCTCACGGAAGAGATTCAGGGAATTCAGCCATCGGAGCTAGGAGAGCTGTTACAGCTTACTCGCCCAACGGTAACAACTCTGGTCAACTCCCTCGAAGAACATGGGTTAGTCGAGCGCATCAATGACGAGGATGACCGTAGGGTAGTGTTTGTACGACCTACCGAACAGGGTGTGGCCTTGGTTGAACAGGCAAAACAAGGTTTTGCCAAGAGAATTGGTGAGATTATGGACCATCTAGGACCCGACGACGGGAAAGAACTCATTCGATTAACCCGTCGCGTGCGTGAGTATCTAGAGAGTAAGCACTCCGATCTAGATGGGGGCGTGGACGAATGCGGAAACTGAAAACATACTTAAAACCCTATCTTGGGACAGTGATCATCGTCATGGCTTTGGTCTTTCTTGAAGTTCTTACGACACTGAAACTGCCCGATTTGATGAGTGACATTGTCGATCAGGGTATTGCCAAAGGGAATGTTGCTCTGATCTGGAGGACCGGTGGAGTCATGTTGGTCGTAGCCTTAGCAGGCGTTGTATGTGCTGTGGTGGGCAACTTTCTCGCATCGAGAGCCTCCACTCGCTTTGGACGCGATCTGCGCCTTGAGGTCTTTAGTAAGATTGGGAAGTTCGCTCCTCGAGAGTTCAATAACTTTGGAACGGCGTCGTTGATCACGCGTACCACCAATGATGTGCAACAAGTGCAGCAAATCTTCCATATGAGTATGCGCATGGCCATGAGGGCACCCTTGATGGCGATCGGCGGTGTACTGATGGTTGTCAGGAAAGACGCACAACTAGCTCTGATCCTGCTTGGATTGATTCCTGTCATTGCAGTTATTATTTCCATACTCATCATTAAGGGTGTACCACTTTTCAAAGCGTTGCAGAGGAAACTCGATCGGCTCAATCTGGTCTTGCGCGAGCAACTCATGGGAGTCAGGGTGATCCGAGCGTTTGATCGTGCAACGCATGAACAAGAGCGTTTTGATGATGCGAATCGCGACCTCACAGAGACATCTCTGAAGGTCAATCGTATCATGGTGACGTTGATGCCCCTCTTAGGTCTGCTGATCAACTTCACCAACATCGTGATTATCTGGTTCGCAGCGAAGAGAATTGACATTGGCCTCATGCAGGTTGGTGACTTGATGGCCTTTCTTCAGTACACGATGCAGATCTTCTTTGCCGTAATGATGCTGTCTATGCTCTTCGTGATGCTACCTCGGGCTTCCGCCTCAGCAGAAAGGATTGTGGACGTCCTAGATGCTGAGGTTTCCATCACCGATCCTCAGGAACCACAGACTATAGAAGAGAATGCCGGGGTTTTACGTTTTGAACATGTCACCTTCAGTTATCCTGGAGCCGCGAAACCCGTCCTAAGTGACATTAGTTTCACGGCCCATCCCGGTGAGACGACGGCGATCATCGGCGGAACTGGGTCGGGTAAGTCCACCATTTTGGATTTGATTCCGAGGTTTCATGATCCCCAAGAAGGTCGGATTACCCTCGATGGGGTTGACATTCGCCATTTGAGGCAAAGTGATTTGCGTTCTCGCCTTGGCTATGTACCGCAGCAGGCTGTGCTTTTTTCTGGCACCATCGCTTCGAACATTCGCAGCGGCAAGCAAGACGCTACGGACGAAGAAGTGGCCGAAGCAGCTCGCGTTGCGCAGGCGACAGAGTTCATCAACGAGCGGGAGGAACAGTTCGAGAGTTACGTTTCGCAAGGCGGCACCAACGTGTCTGGCGGACAGAAGCAAAGGCTCTCTATTGCACGCGCTGTCGTTCGAAGACCGCAAGTGTACCTGCTCGATGACACCTTCTCAGCCCTAGATTACAGGACCGATGCTCGTTTGCGCTCGGAGTTGTCCAAGACTGCAGAAGAAGCCACGATTATTGTGGTAGCACAGCGTGTCAGTACAATCTTACATGCGGATCAGATTATCGTTCTAGACGAAGGACGTATCGTGGGTCAAGGGACCCACCAATCCTTATTACAGGACTGCGAAGTATATCAAGAGATTGTGGCTTCCCAGTTTGGAGAGGAGGCCGTCTCATGAGCAGGAAACCACAGCAAGGTGGTCGCGGGAGTGGCGGGGGAGGATTTGGACCGCGAGGTATAGGGCGTCCAGTGGAGAAGGCGAAGGACTTCAAGGGAACTGTAAAGAGACTAGTGCGGTACATGGGGCACCATAAATGGAGTCTATTCATAGTGTTTCTGGCGACGCTCCTGAGTACCTTGTTTAGCGTCTTGAGTCCGAAGATCCTTGGCGAGGCTACAACAGTACTGTTCACAGGGATGCTTGGGAGACTGGAAGGCCTACCCGGTGCGGGTGTCGATTTTGCAGCGATTGCACGAATCCTCCTTATGTTAGGCACTGTATATGTGTTTAGCGCTCTTTTTGGCTATGTTCAGCAGATTATCATGGTGAATGTGGCCCAGAAGACTGTCTACAATATGAGACGAGACATTAACCACAAGCTGGCTCGACTCCCCCTGAAGTATTATGATACAAACAGTCACGGCGATACGCTGAGCCGCTTCACTAACGACGTTGATGTAGTCAGCCAAAGCCTGCAGCAAAGTGTTGTTGAAATGATGTCTTCCTTCATTAGCATCGTAGGTGTTACAATTATGATGCTGACCATAAGTCCCGTTCTGACCTTGCTTACCGCAGGGATGCTGCCTTTGAGCGCGGGGATCAGCGCCTTTATTGCACGAAGATCCCAAAAGTATTTTGTGAAACAACAAGGCGTCTTGGGACGACTCAATGGACATGTGGAAGAAACGTTTACAGGGCATACAATCATAAAAGCATATGGTCTAGAGGACCAAACGGAAAACGAGTTCAAAGAGATCAATGAAGAACTCTATGTGAATGGATGGAAGGCCCAGTTCGTATCAGGAACAATCATGCCCCTTATCCGTTTTGTAGGAAATATTGGTTATGTAGTGATCGCTGTAGTTGGTGGCGTCTACGTTGCGCAAGGTACAATGACAATCGGAAATGTTCAGGCCTTCATGCAGTACTCCAGGCAGTTTGGTATGCCTATCACGCAATTGGCGAGCATAGTCAATGTGCTTCAATCAACCGTGGCCGCTGCAGAGCGAGTGTTCGAACTTCTTGATGAAGAGGAAGAGGCGGCAGATGCACCAGATGCACAAGTTGTGAACGATCCAGTAGGTAGAATTGGCCTTCATGGAGTCAGTTTTGGTTACACTGAAGATAAACTGGTACTTAAGGATTTGAGCCTCGAGGTAGAACCCGATCAATTGATTGCCATTGTAGGACCAACCGGCGCTGGGAAGACCACGCTGGTAAACTTGCTGATGCGCTTTTACGATGTCAAGCATGGAACGATCACCTTTGACGGGCATAATATCCTCCAGTTGAAGCGGAGTAACCTCCGTACAATGTTTGGCATGGTGTTGCAGGATACGTGGCTATTTGAAGGGACGATTCGAGAGAACATCGCCTATGGCCGAGAAGGGGCTACCGAAGATGAGATCGTAGCAGCAGCCAGAGCGGCCCATGTGGATCACTTCGTTCGTACATTGCCACAGGGATATGATACCGTTCTGACAGAAGATGCATCGAGCATTTCACAGGGTCAAAGACAGTTGTTGACCATCGCCAGGGCCATCCTGGCGGATCCAGCTGTGTTGATTCTTGATGAAGCCACGAGTTCTGTTGACACTCGTACCGAACGCTTGATTCAAGAGGCTATGACTCGCTTGATGGAAGGGCGAACTAGTTTTGTTATCGCACACCGCTTGTCGACAATTCTCGATGCAGACCGCATCCTTGTGATCAACGAGGGTGAGATTATCGAACAGGGAACGCATCAGGAGTTGCTTGAACGGAACTGCTTTTACGCCGAGTTATATAATAGTCAGTTTGTGGCTTCAGTGGTTTAGAGACGAGGTGTTGTAGTGCCACGAGTTGTAATTGGAATGTCTGGTGGAGTTGATTCTTCTGTAGCAGCTCTAGTACTCAAAGAAGCCGGTTATGATGTGATCGGCGTGTTCATGAAGAACTGGGATGATAAGGATGAGACCGGGTCCTGTACGGCCGATACGGATTATGATGATGTGAGGCGAGTCTGCGACCAGATTGACATTCCTTATTACGCAGTAAATTTCGAGCGGGAATACTGGGATCGAGTTTTTGTGTACTTCCTTGAGGAGTATAAGAATGGTCGTACCCCCAACCCCGATGTGATGTGCAATAAGGAGATCAAGTTCAAGGCGTTTTTGGAAAAGGCTATGCAGTTAGATGCTGACTTCTTGGCCACCGGCCACTATGCCCAGATTGGGAAAGAGGCGGACTTGTTTACCTTGCTGAGAGGAAAGGACACCAATAAGGATCAGTCCTACTTCCTGTACACGCTCGGTCAGTCCCAACTGGAAAAGACGCTTTTCCCCATCGGTCACCTGACCAAGGGAGAGGTGAGGGAGATCGCCCTACAAGCCGATCTGGCGACGGCGCGCAAGAAGGATAGTACTGGAATTTGCTTCATTGGTGAGAAGGACTTCAAAGAGTTTCTATCGCGGTATCTGCCAGCCCAACCCGGCGAGATGCGGACCCTTGATGGAGAACTCAAAGGATATCACGACGGACTGATGTATCACACTTTAGGGCAGCGTAAGGGGTTGGGCATTGGCGGTGCGGGCGAGCCTTGGTTTGTGGTGGGCAAGGACCTTTCTTCAAATACACTGCTGGTTGCCCAAGGGCAAGATCACCCAGCGCTCTATACGGAAGGACTACGGGCTCTTGATCTGAGTTGGGTCTCGGGTAACCCGCCTGAATCCACCTTTGAATGCACAGCGAAGTTCCGTTATCGGCAGCCTGACCAAGATGTGACAGTCCATGTGTCAGGTACAGTCGCCGAGGTAGAGTTTCACAAGAAGCAAAGGGCTATTACGCCCGGGCAGGCCGTGGTTTTTTATCAGGGACCTGTTTGCTTGGGTGGGGGCACCATTGAGGATACATGGTAGGAGGTAGGTACTGTGCTCATAGGCAGCATGCAGGTGGAGATCTATATCCCCGGTGCCACCTCACTGAAGGACAAGCGCCGAATCGTGAAGGGTATGATTACCAAAGTTCAGAATCGCTTTAACGTTTCCATTGTGGAAATCGACAGTGACGATCGATGGCAGCGGGCGACCTTGGGCATCGCTATGGTTGGTGATGATCGGGAGCATGTCGAACGACAGTTGCAGTTCGTGCAGAACTTTCTGGATTCTGAACCACGCTGGGAAGTTATCCGAATAGACATGGCGTGGAATTAAAGGGATTATCGTTTTTGTGAGGAAAATGGTATGTGAATGTTAGGACGGAGGTCCAAGATGAAAGAGAAAATAGCGATCATGACAGATAGCACCAGTGATATTCCGAAGGACATCATAGAACAATATGATATCCAGGTGGTTCCACTGAGAATTGTTTACAAGGATAGAGAGTACAAAGATCAGATTGAGATATCACCAGAGGAAGTGTATGCTCGATTACCCATTGAAGTGCCCAGTACGTCATTGCCGTCGCCAGCAGATGTTTTGGGTTTGTTTGACCGGTTAAAATGTGAAGGTTTTACACATGTCCTAGCCATCCACATTTCGTCAGGATTGAGCGGAACTGGACAGCTGATTGAAAATCTCTCCCATCAGGTTGATGACTTGGTGATCAAGGTGATTGATTCCAAGAATATCTCTATGGGGTTAGGTTATACGGTTATTGAAGCTGCCCGAAAGTTAGCTCAAAATGTTAGTTTTGACTCGTTGTGCAGCCATGTGCAAGATGTTCTTGCGAAAATGAAAGTCTACTTCGTCCTAGAAACCTTAGAATACCTAACAAAAGGGGGGAGAATAGGCAAAGTTGCGGGGACGCTCGGGCAGATGCTCAACCTCAAACCCATTATCACGGTCAATGACGAAGGTGTTTACACGACCCATGCGAAAGTGCGAGGTCGTAAGAAGTCTCTTGACCGCCTTTTCGAAACAGTTAAAGAGCACTTGGCTAAGCCCCTGCACAACGTGGCCGTCTGTCATGGTGCTGCCCTTGAGGAAGCGCAGGAACTGTTGGAGCGTATCAAGAGCCATGGTAATGTTGGCGAGGTGCTCATGAGTCATGTAAGTCCAGTGATAGGCGTTCACACAGGTCCTGGGACATTAGGGTTTGTTGTCTATCAGACGGATTAGTACCTTAAGGAGGTATACATGTAAATGGCAGAGAAGGCATCGTTGAGATTGGAGGAAGTACTAAGGCGACCAAGTACTCGTTTGAATCTCGCTGCCGCACAACTGACCGAAGCGGCAATTAGGCGGGGAGAAGGTAGATTTTCCTCTACAGGAGCTTTTTCCACAACTACCGGGAAGTACACTGGTCGATCACCAAAGGACAAGTTCATCGTCGAGGATGACATCACTCGTGACTCGGTAGCATGGGGACCAGTGAATGTTCCGTTTAGTGAAGAACGCTTCCAAAATATCTACAAGATGGTCTTGGATTACTTGGAGCAACATGATGAGCTGTTTGTGTTTGACGGTTACGTGGGGGCAGATCCTCAGCATCAAATGTCCTTGCGAGTAGTAAACCAATACGCATGGCAAAACCTATTTGCGCGCCAGCTCTTTATTCGTCCTTCGCGCGCTGCACTAGAAACGCATAAACCGGAGTTTACTGTCATTGCTGTGCCGGGTCTGAAAGCCATACCAGAACGTGACGGAACGAACTCCGAGGCTTTTGTCGTTGTCTCCTTCAAGGAGAAAGTAGTACTCATCGGCGGTACGGCCTACGCGGGAGAGATCAAGAAATCGATTTTCTCCGTGATGAACTACTTACTGCCCGCCCAAGGCGTTCTGCCCATGCATTGCTCGGCGAATGTAGGCCAAGATGGTAGGACAGCACTCTTTTTTGGTCTTTCTGGTACAGGTAAGACTACCCTTTCGGCCGATCCAAAACGCCAGTTAGTTGGCGATGATGAGCATGGCTGGTCAACGCGAGGCATATTTAATCTTGAGGGTGGATGCTACGCCAAGTGCATCAATCTGTCCCGAGAACACGAGCCACAAATCTGGGATGCCATCCAGTTTGGATCCGTCTTGGAGAATGTTGTCTTAGATCCCTTAGATCATATTGCGGACTACAACGATGGATCGTTAACCGAGAACACAAGGTGCGCCTATCCGCTGGATTATATTCCTGGTAGAGTTGATCCAAGTATGGCTGGTCATCCTAAGGCGGTCGTCTTCTTGACTGCAGATGCTTTCGGGGTTTTGCCGCCCATCAGTATTCTAGAAGATGAGCAGATCATGTATCACTTCATTTCTGGTTATACAAGTAAGCTGGCAGGTACCGAACGAGGCATCAAGCAACCGGAAGCAACGTTCTCGGCCTGTTTTGGTGAGCCTTTCCTGCCGCTCAGTCCCTTGGCTTACGCCAAGATGCTGAAAGATCGGGTGAACGAGTACGGAGCCAAGGTATACTTGATCAACACAGGTTGGTCTGGAGGACCTTATGGAGTCGGGGAGAGAATTTCGCTGAAGTATACCAGGCAAATGGTGACCATGGCTTTATCTGGCGAACTGGATGATGTAGAAACCAGAGTTGATCCTATCTTTGGCTTTAAAGTTCCAGCCCGTTGTCCAGGGATTCCCGAGGAGATTTTGGACCCAAGACAAACCTGGGCAGACAAAGCAGCCTATGATGCCAAGGCCAGGGAGCTTGCCCAAGCATTCCAGGAGAACTTTAAGAACAAGTATGCAGATTTAGCGCCTGAAGTGCGCAAAGCAGGGCCGATTGCTGGTTAACACAGTAGCAGAGTAGCTCTTCGGAGTTACTCTGTACTTTGGCATGATGCAGGATTTTACTGTCTATTGAGGTGGAACATGTTTAAGGTGATTGTTGATGCGGACGCCTGCCCAAGGATGTGTCTTCAAGTCTTACAGAGGCACAAGAAAAGTAGTAAATATCGATTGCTGACTGTGGCCTCCGTGGACCATCATGTTGATAACAGTGATCATATTATGGTAGGCAAAGGCGCGGATGCAGCGGATTTGGCTGTGGTTAACAATGCTTCTAAGGGCGATATTGTAGTTACCCAAGACTGGGGTTTGGCTGCGTTAGTCCTAGGTAAAGGAGCTCTGGCGATCTCGCCCTCAGGGCGCATCTATTCAAACCAAAACATTGATTTCTTGCTGGAAGAACGGTCCCTTAAAGCCAAATACCGTAGGGCTGGCGGGCGCACGAAGGGTCCCGCGGCCAGGACCAGTGAGGATGACCACAAATTTGAAGAGAACTTTTTGAAACTCGTCGAACGTGCTAGAAGTAGCGATAACTCTAATCGAGTTGATTCGAATGAAGTATAAGGAGGATTTTTATGTCAGAACACCATTTTGCCGTCTTGGTAGATGGTGAGAATATTTCGCCACGATTCTTAGGGCCAATACTGGCCGAGATTAACCGTTCTGGTGAAATTATCTTAACAAGAGTATACGGTGACTGGACGGAACCTCATATGGGAGGGTGGAAGGATCTTTTACAGAGCTATCCTGTAAGGCCAATCCAGCAATTTCGTTATGGCGAGAACGCCAGTGATGGAGCCCTTATTATGGATGCCATAGAAATTGTGTCTACGAACCGCAATCCGGTCAATGCATTTTGCATTGTATCGAGTGATAGTGACTTTTATAGTTTAGCGCTACGTCTCCGAGAGCATGGTATGTATGTGACCGGAATCGGAAGACAGGGAACAAAGAACATCTTGGTTCGTTCCTGTAATCGCTTTATTTATCTAGAAAATCTCGGGTTTTCGTCTACGTCCAAAGTGGAAGAATCGGAACAATCTTCTTCTCTAGGGCGAGTTCCAGTGGAGGATATCGTGCGACGCGCCTATGAGGCCGGCGATGAAGATAGTGATGGATGGCTACTATTGGCCCATCTTGGGCAGTCGATTCGCAGAGAGTACTCTGACTTCGACCCCCGGAGCTACAACTATACGAATCTTTTGGATATCTTGCGGTCCTATCCGGAGTTGTTTGAAGTACGTAGCAATGGCAAGACACCCCCGGTGTATTGGATGCGTCTGATACCCGAACGCGAAGCACCCCGTAAACTCACTGGAGTGATTAAGCGGTTCATGACCAATTACGGTTTTATTCGCGCCGATAAGGGCGATTACTTCTTTACGAAGGCGAATCTACCCGCGGAACAGAGAAATGTGCACTTGAAGCCTGGAACAATGGTGGAGTTTGTAGAGATCAAGGCCCCAGATCCAAGCGGTGAGACATCTGCTGAGAAGAACGGGCGGGCCCGAAACGTAGTGGTGGCTAGTTAGAAACGAGGAGAGCAACTGTGCGCTATCTCTTATTGTGTGATGCTTCGCAGCCCCAGAAGGTGGCCCCTATTTGCAGGAGGACGCGGTGGGGTGTGGAAATACAATCGTTCTCCAATCCCCAGTACCCCGATTTGCATCCCGATGGTGTCAAGCTTCATCAGACACTTTATGAGCCTGTGCAGCCGAAAGCGCTGCACGGGCCTTTTGGCGATCTTAGTCCTGGAAGTTGCGATGCGTTGATTCGTCAGGTAACACGGGAGCGCTTTGAGTTTGCGTATGCTTATGCCACTAAATTAGGCGTCGAACACATAGTGTTGCATCATGGCTACATACCTAACACAAACACTTTCGGAGGTTGGCTACGAAGAAGCATTGCCTTTTGGGAGGAGTTTCTGCCGTCGAAGAACACAAGTGTAACGTTCTATCTGGAAAATCTTCTGGAGACAGACGCCACGTTGCTCGGTGAGGTACTCCGCAGTGTCAATCACCCGAACCTAAAGGCCTGTCTAGATCTTGGTCATGCGTTCTGCCATGGCAAGCAACCCGTTCAAAAGTGGATAGAAGACCTCGGTGAGTTCATTGGTTATGTACATTTTCATGATAATCTTGGCGACCAAGACACGCATTTGTCTTTGGGAAAGGGACGTTTGCCGCTCGATCAGATTTGTTACACCCTTGAGCAGTTGTCTCCAGGGGCCATATGGGCTCTGGAGGTTGGACCAGAAAACCTGGAAGACTCTCTTTTCTGGTTGGAAACACATGGTTATCTGCCCTACAATGGGGGTTAAGATATGGGCTTTGTCTTTGAGAAAGTTGATCTGGGGGCAGCAATGGCCATTGTTGGATGGAAGTATCCTGCTCCTTACCATGTATACAATCTAAATGATTCGACGTTGGCGTTGGCTAGGCTCGTAGATGGCCCTTACTTTGCGGCACGTTTTGATGGAGAACTCATGGGCTTCTTCTGCTATGGCACAGCCGCCCGGCTCAACGGGAAAAAGGATAGCGAACTGTATAGCTCTCGAGCGTACTTAGACGTCGGTTTGGGCATGCATCCAGCATGGTGTGGTAGGGGAAAAGGTCTGGGTTTTGTTCGCTCAGGTCTTCTTTTCGCCCGTAGTCAAGACTGGCAAGGGGGGTTTAGGCTCACGGTGGCATCGAATAACACGCGAGCCCGCACTGTATATGCTCGTCTAGGCTTTGAAGAAATAGGACGCATCGTTTGGGATTCGCCCCTCAATCGCGATTTTGTTGTGATGACTTTAGATAGCTGCGAGCCAACCGTTCAAGTTGTCGCGGATCATTAAGGGAAGGATCGTCCCACACCTTTTCCAGTAGATATTGGAGTATTTCCCCAATAATTGGGCCTGCTTCGAGATCCAGAGTCTCCATGAGATAATGGCCATTGATGCACAGATCCTTGATTGATAAGGCGTGTTCTTGGTCAAGTATGTCGTTAAACCGTCCCTCCAAGGCTTGCCCAAAGGAGATGATCTCGCGGGGATCCACGTTCATTCCCGCCATGTCGGCCTGACGCAGTTTGATTAGCTCCATCGCGGTTTTTGAACCGACTTGGGCAAGAAAACGTCGAATTTCCCGATCCGAGGAGTGGGGGTGTACAGCGAACATGTGGTGGGCGATGAGGATAGCCACCTGATCGATCAGGTCATTCTTAGCTCGTAACCTTCTAAGAATGTTCCGAGCCCATTGAGCACTAATCTCTGCATGGTCGCGTCTTGACGATTCTAATTTGCCAATGTCATGGAGTAAGGCGGCCCACCTAAGTTCTAGACTTGGATATGCAAAGTGGGCAGCGGTCATGGCATGACCGAGCAGATCGTATGGGTGTCTGTTTCCTGGGGAGACCTTGTGACCTGCTGCCAACTCGGGTAAGACTTGATCCATGAGGTCACTGGCATAGAGTGTGTGTAGGCCCGATAGTAGCTCACGACCGAGAAGCATTTTGCTTAACTCGCTGAGGACCCTCTCGGGGCTCACCTGTGAAATCAACCGGGCTAATCCTGGAAGGGATAGTCTGGTTTTCTTTTCAATCTTGAACCCCAGGGTCGCCTGGAAGCGAACGAGACGAAGCATGCGCAAGGGGTCCTCCTGGAACCGTTCTTCAGGTTTCCCTACTGTGACCAGCAGTCTCTTTCGGAGGTGTCTGAGCCCTGAAAAGGGATCGATTGTATGCCCCGATATTGGATCATAGGCAACAGCATTGATGGTAAAGTCTCGCCTACTGAGGTCATCGTGGATATTGTTCGTAAGTGTGATGTAGTCGGGGTGTCGGCCATCGCTATAAGGACCATCACTGCGCATGGTCGTGATTTCCAGCGAGTCTCCGTCAAGGAGCACCGTCATGGTACCAAATTGGCGTCCAGTAGGGATGGAACGCTCAAAAATACGCTCAATATCGTTGGGTGTTGCATCGGTTGTGATATCCCAATCTGTTGGTTTGCGTCCGAGATAGGTATCCCGTAGGGCTCCACCGACGACGTAGGCTTGAAAACCATGTCGCGTCAACAGAGCGGATGCTTTAAGGACTACAGGTGGGACCGCAATTTTCATCTGGGCTCCTCCCTTCTAACTCCTCTGATGTTTCGCCAATTGTTGGTCCTTTTCCTATGGTGCGAAGGAATGTTACCATTTATGGGGAATTGTACTAGTACCATAGCGTTAAGGGTGGTGTCTGCGTGCCCGAACCTATTACCATTCAGTTTGGTGACTTGGTCCGCGCTTCCTTTCTTGATCGACCCAATCGATTCATTGTACGTTGCGTCCTCCACACTTCAGGCGAGAAAGTAGAAGCACATTTGGCGGACCCGGGACGCTTAAAAGAGCTACTACTTCCCGGGGCTGTACTCTATCTACGCTCTGCCGATAACCCGGCGCGCAAGACGCAGTGGTCCGCATCCCTAGTCCTGGCCCCTGATGGTGTTACACTAGTATCACTGCAGTCCACTATGGCGAATAATTTAGCTCGAAAGGCGTTGGAACAGGGTGCAATAGACGAACTCGCCGACTGGACGCTACGACGTGCAGAGTATACCCACGGCAAATCGAGATATGACTTCTACCTGGAAAAGGGTGCAAGGGGACGCATGCTCTTAGAAGTCAAGAGTTGCACTTTGGTCGAAGACGGGATCGCTATGTTTCCCGATGCGATTACCACACGGGGAACACGTCATGTGCAGACCTTAGCCCAGCTTTTGGAAGCCGGGGAGTTCGAAACTGCCGTACTCTTTGTGGTTCAAAGAGCAGACGGAGAGGGCTTTCGCCCTGCAAAACACATCGACCCTGCCTTTGCCAAGGCGTTGAAGGACGCCAGCGACAAGGGAGTGAAGCTACTGGCGTACAATGCTGTGGTAGACAAAACTGGCATTACATGGGGACGAAAACTCCATATCGATTTTTCTTAGGAGGTTGGCCAAATGGTTTCTAACATCTTCACGCAGACGAACATTGCTGTTATTTGGGATTTTGATAAGACGTTGATCCCAGGTTACATGCAGGACCCGCTATTTAACCATTATAATGTCGACGGGCGCACATTTTGGCGCGAAGTCAACGAGTTGCCCAAGCACTTGACCCGAGAAGGGCAAGAAATGGTTGCGGAGGATAGTATCTATTTGAACCATATCTTAACCTACGTACGAGCGGGAGTATTCAAGGGACTGAATAACAAGCTCCTGCGTGAACTCGGAGGGCAGTTGGAGTTTTATCCTGGACTTCCGGAGTTTTTTCCTGCCGTGAAGCAGCATGTGGCCAAGAATCCGCTCTTTAGTAAATATGATATCAAAGTGGAACACTATATTGTCAGTACCGGACTTCGACAAATGATCCTAGGTAGCAAGATTGCGGAACACACCGACGGGATTTGGGCGTGTGAGTTTGTGGAACACAGATTTCCCCCTGGCTACCTAAAGCAAAAACCAATGGACATGGATGATGAAGAGGTCACGATCCAAGATATAAGTTTTATCATCGACAACACAACCAAGACCAGGGCTATCTTTGAGATCAACAAGGGTGTCAACAAGATACGAGAGATTGATGTTAACACCAACATTCCTAAAGAAGATCGTCGTATTCCTTTCCGAAACATGATATACATTGCCGATGGTCCTAGCGATGTACCCGTCTTTTCGCTTGTTAATCAGAACGGTGGAAGAACCTTCGGTGTTTACTCGAGAGGCTCGAAGGAAGAGTTTGCCCAGGTCAACGAGCTTCAGAAGCAAGGCAGAGTCCATTCTTTTGGCGAGGCGAACTACGAGCCCAATACCCAGACCTACATGTGGATCATGAATGCGGTAGACGAGATTGGCAAAGAGATTGTGAAAAATCGCGAATGGATACTGAAAAACAGGACTGGTGAGTCACCGCGACATTTAAATGAACAGGGGGAGTAGGGTGAGAAACCTTCTTGAACAGTGGGGTTCGAAATATGGCTCAGCAGAAGTTCAACCGCTCGTGGACGGCGTGTGGCGCTGTTCGCTTGGGGACGAGACATATATTCTCAAACGCAGAACCAATCGCACCCGAGCTTGGGAAGAGTATGATCTACTACAATGGCTCAAAGAACACAACCAACCCGTTTCGCTCTTCCTGTGCACGACAGAAGGCGTACCTTGGGCCGAGTACCAAGGATCTTTCTATGTGTTCTATCCCTATCTTGACGGAACACCAGGCAATGAGTTGGATGTGATGGAACCGTCGCTGGCAGGTGAGGTGGGCTCAAAGCTTGCGAGACTGCATCAATCCTTGGAGTCCTATGGATCGCGATTGGAGTTCCCGGGATTCGGACTATTTCATGAAGTGTCAAGTTATGCGTGGCCGACGGTGCAGAGCTATTCATCACAGAAGTTTCACTATCGTCTGCACGACCTTGGACAAGACATTAGTACACAGCTAGTTAATCCATACGAAGCATTGCCTAGGCAGTTGATCCACAGAGATCTTCATCCTGGGAACTTACTGTTCAAGGATGAGAGACTCGTGGGAATTTTGGATTTTGATCGTGTGCGAATTGGGATTCGCCTCTTTGACATCTGCTATTTGTCGACTGGTGTGTTGAGTGGGTGTTTCTCTGAGTCTAACAAGCGAGAAAGATGGCTTGGCTTCGTGCAGGACTTACTGAAGGGCTATAATGCCGTCCAACCCTTGGAAAAGACAGAAGGACATGTTTTCTTGTATGTCATCTATTTGATTCAATTGCTCTTCATTGCGTATCATCTCGATGAAGGGAACACGAATCTGGCTGATCTGAACTTGGCGGTGCTGTTTTGGATCTATGATCAACATGATTATCTGCAGCCGCTCATTGAAAAAGCGGTAACCTCTAGTGGTCGGGATGTGGTTAAGTGAGTGATTTTGTGGCCGTTTTGAGGGACACGTTGACGAGCAAAGAGTTGCTGGCTTGCTCCCTCAGCAAGTTGCGAAGTAAAGAGACCCCCTACGACAAGGTCTCCGTGCGACCGCTGAAACTGAAAGGTGAGTTGGTCTACCAGGTCACCTATCACTATGGAACCAAGGAACTTCACGAGAATCTCAACCCTGAGCAAACCGAGGAGCGCATTGGGCACCTCATGGCGCAAGTCTTTCGCCAAGGACATTTTTTTACGCCACAGGCTGACTGGCAAGTCCTCGTGAGTAAGAAGGGTGCGATAAAGATGCTTCGACACTCACCAACTCGTCGAGTAGAAGATGTTGATCTCGTTCATAATCGGACGAAGAAGTATATCCTTGAGGAAGGTACACCGTATCCGTTCTTGGTTGAACTTGGGGTAATGAACCCGTCGGGTAAAGTGTTGGCCAAGCGTTACCATAAGTTTAGGCAGCTGAACAAATACCTTGAGGTTGTGGAAGACTGCATCTCCCATATTCATGCAGAGGATCGACCATTACAGATTGTGGACTTTGGAAGTGGTAAGGCCTATCTTACATTCGCCCTATATCATTACTTAGTGGCACAGCTAGAGTTGGATGTTCGGATTATCGGTTTGGATTTAAAGAAAGATGTGGTGGAGTTCTGCAACAGGATGGCCAAAAAACTCGGGTTTGATAATTTGACCTTTTATCATCAGGATATCAAGGACTTTCAAGCCCAGGGGCAGGTTGACATGGTGGTGTCTTTACATGCCTGTGATGTTGCCACAGACTATGCCTTGGCCCAGGCCGTGCAATGGGGGGCGCAGGTTATCCTTGCGGTTCCATGCTGCCAGCATGAGGTTTTTGCACAGCTGGAGGAGAGAAACCACCCTGTACTGTTAGGCCATGGGATTCTTAAAGAGCGAGTGGCCGCCTTGATCACGGATGCCGCCCGTGCAAAACTCCTGACCATGCAGGGCTATGCAGTAACGGTCATGGAGTTTATTGACTTGGAGCATACGCCGAAAAACCTGTTAATAAGGGCTTTTCATGACGGCGCACCGCCCAGGCAAGAAGCCAAGGAAGACTACACTCGGTTCAAAGAGATGTGGGGAATTCAGCCCACTCTAGAGGTGTTGTTCGGGCAGGGCAGATCTTGACAGATTGCTCAGTTGTGCTAAAGTGGATAGAAAGGACGTTATAGGAGAGGATAAGCTGATGGACACTAACATAAATGCCCCATCCAACTTTATTAGAAATATTATTGACGAGGATTTAGCCAGTGGCAAACACCAGGCGATTGTCACTCGTTTTCCGCCAGAGCCCAATGGCTACCTGCATATAGGGCATGCCAAGTCCATTTGCCTAAATTTCGGTATAGCCAGAGACTACAATGGTACTTGTCATCTTCGTTTTGATGACACGAACCCTGAAAAAGAGGAGACAGAGTATATCGAGAGCATTATGCGTGATGTGAAGTGGCTCGGTTTTGACTGGGGACCGCATCTCTACTTTGCTTCCGACTACTTTGAGAAGCTGTACGATCTTGCAGTGGAGCTGATTAAGCAGGGGAAGGCCTATGTCTGCGAACTCAGCGCCGAAGAAATTCGCGCCTATCGCGGTACGTTGACGGAGCCTGGAAAAGACAGCCCGTATCGTAACCGCTCTATAGAGGAGAACTTGGATCTCTTTGAACGAATGAGAAAAGGCGAGTTCGAAGAAGGTAGCCACGTCTTGAGGGCAAAAATCGACATGGCTTCACCGAACATTGTGATGCGCGATCCCACTTTGTATCGCATTCGCAAGGTCACACATCATCGCACGGGCGATGCTTGGTGCATCTATCCCATGTACGACTTTACCCATTGCCTCTCCGATGCCATTGAAAACATCACACACTCCATTTGCACTCTGGAGTTTGAGAATAATCGAGCTCTTTACGATTGGATTCTGGAGCAGGTCTATCCAGAACCTCATCCTAGGCAGATCGAGTTTGCCAGGTTGAACCTGACCTACACTATGATGAGTAAGAGGAAACTCTTGCAGTTGGTGAATCAAGGAATCGTAACGGGTTGGGATGACCCGCGCATGCCCACCCTTTCAGGGTTGCGGAGACGAGGTTACACACCGTCTGCCATTCGTGATTTTGCTGATCGTATCGGTGTATCCAAGGCAAATAGTACGGTTGACTATGCTTTCTTGGAGCATTGTCTGCGTGAAGATCTCAACCAAACAGCACCGCGCACCATGGGTGTCTTGCGCCCACTGAAGGTCGTCATCGAGAACTATCCAGAGGGTCAAGTGGAGTATGTTGAGGGTATGAATAATCCTCAGGATCCGAGTGCCGGCACGCGTCAGATTCCGTTCGCTCGAGAGATTTACATCGAGCAGGAGGACTTCATGATCGATCCTCCAAAGAAGTTCTTCCGACTGGCCCCTGGTCGCGAGGTACGGTTGCGCTTTGCTTACTTCATAACTTGCACCGATGTCATCAAGGACGACGACGGTAACATTGTGGAGATCCGTGCCACGTATGATCCGGACACCAAGGGTGGATCCGCGCCTGATGGACGCAAAGTGAAGGCAACTTTGCACTGGGTGGCCGCGGAGCATTCGTTGCCAGCGGAAGTACGTATCTATGATCATCTCTTCACCACGGAGGATCCTGACGTGGGAGAAATCGAAGATATCTTGAATCCAAACTCGTTGGAAATCCTAACCGATGCGCGAGTTGAACTCAACCTCAAGGACGCCAAGCCAGAAGATAAGTTCCAGTTTGAGCGACAGGGTTATTTCTGTGTCGATCCCGATTCAACAACAGAAAAGTTGGTTTTCAATCGCACGGTTGCCTTGAGAGATACCTGGTCAAAGATTAAGGGTGACTAAGACCAAAGAGCAAATGTGCCCATGGTTCAAGTGAACTATGGGCACATTTTTTTAGTTGTACTTTCCTTGGAGACCTTGTCGCACTTCTCTAGCATACTCTTGGGCTCCGAAAAGTGATAGATCTCTGTAGTTCCCGCATTGAACCGCGCTTCGGGCAGGGACGGTTTCGGCCTCTAACACTTTATCAAGGGCACGGATCAACGGCCGGGCGATGTCATCCTCCGTGGCCTCGCCTAGTCGAATGAGGTAAAATCCTGTCCGACAACCCATGGGAGAGAGATCAATGACGCCCGTTAGTTCTTCTC
>Ga0265293_10004027_pt1 | contig 26455 bp, 32 predicted proteins | sample Munlanlewell138R_FD_192505 | JGI IMG/M metagenome (GOLD analysis project Ga0265293, IMG submission 192505) | Leachate microbial communities from a municipal landfill in Southern Ontario, Canada - Leachate well 138R | ecosystem: Engineered > Solid waste > Landfill > Unclassified | place: Canada...
GCCGGTGAGGAAGAAGTTTTCGACATCGAGGTCGACGACCCGGAGCACAGCTTCGTGGGCAACGGGCTGGTCAACCACAACACGCTACAGGCCATCGCGGCCCTCTGCTACATCTGGGAGAAGGACCCGAGCCGCAAGGCCATCGTCCTGACCACGAAGTCGGCGACGCCACAGTGGGCCAAGGAGTTCGCTCGGTTCACCCGGGGGGTTCGGGTGCTCGTGGCGGCGGGGTCCAGGCAGCAGCGGGAGGCCGCCTATGAGGCCTGGCGGAGGAGCAGCAAGCCGACCGTCATGGTGATCGGCTACCGCTCGGCGGTGAACGACATCCGCAAGCTCCAGAACGACGAGAAGTTCATCCTCATCACGGACGAGGCCACGGCCTACAAGAACCCGAAGACCCAGGTACACCAGGTCGTCCGGCACCTGAGCACGATGGCTGACCGGACCTGGGCACTGACCGCGACCCTCATCAAGAACAACCTCATGGAGGGGCACGGCATCTACTCGATCGTGGTGCCCGGCCTCTTCGGCGGGATCAACCAGTTCATGTACTACTACTGCATCGTCGAGATGATGCAGATCGGCCGGGGTCGCAAGGTGCCCCGGATCGTGGGCTACCATCCCGAGAAGGTGGGCGAGTTCCGGGAGATCATCGCCCCCTACTACCTGGGCCGCCCGAAGCACCAGGTCGCTGCGGAGCTGCCCACCCTGACCCGCGAGGTCTACGAGGTGGCCCTGTCCCCTGCTCAGGAGGCCAAGTACGCGGAGGCGTTGCAGGGGCTCCTCTACGTGGGCGAGAAGCGGGCCGAGGGGGAAGAGGAGAAGGAGACGACGAAGCTCACGGCGCTCATCTACTGCCAGGAGATCGTCAACCACCCTGACCTCATCGAGTGCGAGGGCGACAGCAGCAAGCTCGACGCCCTCATCGACCTCCTCACCGAGGGGGGTCTGGCCGGCGAGAAGGTCATCGTCTTCAGCCGGTTCAAGAAGATGGTGGACCTGCTCATGCCTGCCCTCCGCAAGGCCAAGCTCGACCCGGTGCGGGTGACCGGGGACGAGACGGGGGACCAGCGGCAGGCAGCCCAGGACCGCTTCCAGAACCCGAACGACCCCTGCAAGGTCATCTGCATCACGATGGCCGGCGGTGACGCTATCAATCTCCAGGCGGCCAAGGCCATCGTCTTCTACGACACGCCCTGGTCGGCCGGCGACTACATCCAGATCATCGGCCGCATGATCCGCATCGGCTCCCAGCACGACAACGTGCTCGCCCTGCACCTCGTCACCACGTCCAGCAACCCGGGCATCAAGGGTGGCACCATCGACCAGAAGGTCATGGACGTGATCAACGCCAAGATGAAGCTCATCGAGGCGGTCCTCGGGGAGCGGCTGAAGGGTACTACCAAGCAGCCGTCGCAGGAGGTGATCGACGTGCGCAGCGAGATCAACGACATCTTCGACTCCCTCAAAGCCGACGCGAGCAAGCCCGCATGAGCGACCAGAAGAAGCCCGAGCGGCCGGACCTCAACTACGACCACCCGTTGCTCGACTTCCCAGACGGCAACGGGGACAAGGACTGCCCCCACTGCAAGGGCCGGGGCGTCATCTCCGTCGAGATCGACATCGGCGGCGGGGTGAAGTGGCCTGGGGGCACGCAGAACTGCAAGTGCTTGTTCAAGAAGGACTTGCTGGCCAACATCAAGAGGATCTGGCCGGTGCTCCTCACCGTGGAGTCGGTGTCCGACAGCCCGCTCATGGCCATGACCAAGCAGAACCTCTGGATCACGGCCTCCGCCTACGACTTCCGCCGGCATCTGCGGTTCGTCGCGTTCCGCATGGGCACGAAGTGGGACGCCCGGGTCGTCGCCGACGCCACCCTGGTCACGGCCTGGCTGGCGACCACGGCCAAGTACAACGTGCGGGACGCCGACGTGATTTTCGAGCGGGAGGAGCAGGAGCGGGGGCGACCCTCCCAGGAGTTCTTGACCCTGGCCGACCTCGTGGTGCCGTTCGACCTGTTGATCATCCGGCTCGGGGTGAAGGCGGCGGCCAACAAGGAGATGGCGAACGTCCTGGCCGAGGCCTTGAACGAACGAGAGCAGCAGGGGAAGCCCACCTGGGTCGTGGATTCACCCTCCTGGCCCCTGGCTCCAGGGCACCTCTGCTACAACGGAGTCGTGATGGACATCCTGGACGGGTTCCGCCGGGTCGTCCTGTCCAAGACCGAGGTGGCCCGGGGTGCCGCGGGGCAGTACAAGGCTCACGCCCAGAAGGCCCCTGCGGCCCCCTCTGGCTCGACCAGCCCCTACCTCCGCCGGAAGGGCGGAATGCTCAAGGAGGGCGACCAGGCCCCCGTCTGCGTGGAAGTGGAGGACACCCCCTTCCGGTCGATGGCACTGGAGGACGATGGGGAGCGGCCGGAGTCCTGGGACTATGGGCAGAAGCCGACCTTCCACGATGACGACGAGTTCAGCGTGGCCTCCCTCATGGCGGATGCCCACGACCCTGGCCCCGGAACGGGTGGTCGGCTGGACGAGGACGAGTTCGACCCCGACGAGGCCATCGAGAACTTCCCCTCGGCCGACGAGCTGGGCGGGAACGCTGGCCAGTTGCCGGCGTTCCTCAAGGGGCCGCTCACGAAGGAAGAGCGACTTGCCCAGGAGAAGCAGAACCGCTACGCCCGCCGGGGGACCCGGGGGCAGAAGGGAGATGACGAATGAAGACCCTTCTGCGCTCGGTGTTCGTCGCGGACTCTGGGGACAACCCGGAGCTGCTCCTCCGCAACTTCCAGCTCCTCAACGGCTCCGGGCTCGGGTTCGACGTGCCCGAGTACAACACGATCTGGGCGTTCGTGCAGGAGTTCGTCCGTGCCCACGCCCACGTCCCGAACCTCTCGACCCTCCGGTCGCACTTCGAGCATGGGAAGGAGGACGCGATCCTCGACCAGCTCAAGCACCTGGAGGCGTTGCAGGCCCGGACCAAGGGCGACTTCCAAAAGGTGCTGGAGGACAAGGCCAACGACCGCCGGCAGCGGCTCTGGGCCGAGACGCTCAAGGAGGCGTCCATCATCACTTCGACGGGCATGGAGGTCGTCGAGGGGAAGGACCGCCGACTGCTTAAGGGACCGATCCAGTCGGCACACTATGTGGTGGCGAAGGCTCACGACATCGTGGCCCCGACCATCGGGGGCCGGCTCTCTGGTGAGGTGACCCATGACGGAGCTGCGGCGAAGGAGGAGTACGAGCGGGTCGAGTCGGACCCCCTGGCCGGCATCGGCCAGTTCGCGTTCCTCGACCAGATGGACCGGGCCTTGTCGGGGGCCAAGCGGTACGAGCTGTGGATTCATGCGGCGTTCACCGGCGGCATGAAGAGCACCTTCATGCTCAACTGGGCTTACAACCAGGCCGTCATCTTCCGGCACAACGTCCTCATCTTCAGCCTGGAGATGCCCTACAGCCAGTGCCGGCGCATCCTCTACGCCATCCACTCCGCCCACCCGAAGTTCCGCGAGATCCGGGTGATGCTGGGCATCCAGAAGGATCTGGAGACGGATGTTGGGCTGCCTTACACAGACTTGCGAGATGGCACCCTGAGCAAGTGGCATCCCAACGCCAAGCAGTTCTACTTCGACTATGTGATCCCTGACCTCAATGGCAAAGAGGTGGTGAACCACCCCTACATGAAGGGGGACTACGGGAAGATCCACATCGAGGTCGCGGACCCCGACCGCGACGACTTCACCATGCACGACCTGCGGAGCATGGCCGAGGTCATCTACTCGAAAGACCCGTTCCAGATGATCTTCGTGGACCACTGCGGCCTCATGTCGCCCCGGCGACACCGCAGCAGCACTACCGAGAACCTGAACGAGGTGCTCCGGGACTTGAAGAAGCTCGCCCTGGGGTTCAACCGCGGGATGGGCATGGCGACGGTGGGCCTCTTCCAGATCTCCCGCGAGGGCTACAAGGCTGCCCTCAAGCAGAAGGAGAAGACGGGCAAGGCCGGGTACAACCTGACCCACCTGTCCTACGCGAACGAGGCCGAGCGGTCCGCTGACGTGGTGACGAGCACCTGGATCGACGAGGAGCTGAAGAAGCAGTCCCGGGTCCAGTTCAACTGCCTCAAGTCCCGCGACCAGGCCCCGTTCGAGCCCTTCGTGGCACGAGTAGAGTGGCCGTGTCGCCGCATCTACTCGTGCTTCGACATGGCCCTCTCCCCCGAGGAGAACGCCAAGATGGGGGCCGAGCTGGACAAGGCGGGTGCTGAGCTGGACAAGGAGTGATCGATGCCCGCCCTGACCGTCATCCACATGGCCCGCAAGCCCCTGGAGGGCACGGTCGCCGCCAACGCCCTGAAGTACGGCACCGGCAGCCTGAACATCGGGGGAACACGGTTGGGCAGCACCACCGAGCTGCACAGCAGCCAGCCCCGGGCGGCGCGGACCACGTTCATCAAGGGGTTCGTCACGGGCACGGAGACGGAGAAGAAGGCCCATGGCCGTTGGCCCGCCAACGTCATCTTCCAGCATCGCCAGTCTGTGTGGTATGGTCTCCGCGAGGACATCTCGGGGGCTGACTATGAGCAGACCCTTGCCCACTACGGCGTTGTCGAAGCCGTGCTTGCACTGTGGCGAACCCGTCAAGGGGATGCCGTCACAACTAGCAAAACGGAAGTTCTGCTCCCGCAAGTGTGCCGGGGCGGCGGGGGCAGCAGCGGTCCGGGGAACTCGGAAGACCGAGTGGGTGAGGCTCCTGTGCAAGGAGTGCGGCGAGGAGTTCGAGGTGACTCCGGCGTGGGCACGGAACGGACGGAGGAAGTTCTGCTCGAAGGAGTGCCACACGAAGGGCAACTACCGCCCCGACCGGACGGGGAAGCGGCACAAGGACACGTCTCGGGAGAAGATGGCGGACGCCGCCACTGGCAAGTTCTTGCGCGAGAACTCCTCGCAGTGGAAGGGGGGCCGCTACAACTCGGCGGCGGGGTACGTCTACGTCATGGTGAACACTCTCGACCCGACGAGACAGGCCCTTGCCAGGACGATGCTGGTTGGAAAGAAGAACCAGATGTATGTGCTGGAACATCGAGCCGAAGCCGCTGCGAAGTTGGGTCGAGCGATTCTCGACACGGAGGCCGTACATCACCTGAACGGGGTGAAGGACGACAACCGGGCCGAGAACTTGGTGGTGCAGGACCGGAAAGGCCACACGCAGGAGCATCGGGAGACGGAACGGGAGCTTCGACGATTGCGGAAGCGGGTCAAGGAACTGGAGGCGGAGAACTTGTCCTTGAGGTCGAGGCTGGCCGTCTCGAAGGGCTGAGTCACCTGTTCCGCCACAGCGTGACCGAGGGCTGCAAGCTCCTCGGTCACCACTTCGAGGAGTTCCTCATCAACCTCTACGAGGACTCCGCCAGCGGCAACTTCCGCGGCTACAAGGAGTTCGAGGGCGAAGAGGCGGAGCAGCTCACCACCAAGGGCAACGGCCAGATGGTGGAGGACTGGGAGTGCGTGAAAGGCTGCCCCGTCCTCGACCTGGCAGGGGAGTCCTCCCGGTACTTCAAGCAGGTCCAGGAAGAGGGTGAGGTCCGGGAGTACCTGCGGACTATGGCTTCGACCCCTGATCGGGTTGCGTTCGTCCTCGACATGGACCACTGGCCCGGGGACAGCACCACCTGGGAGGCGAGTTCGCTGCCGGGCCTCATCGTCTGCGGGCAGTCCCGGGTGACGGCCGAGCAGGTGGCCGAGTTCCATCGGCTCCTCTCGCCGGGCGGCCACCTGTTCCTCATCGCCCCGGACGACCAGCCGACCGGCCACACCGGGGCGATTCTTGTGGAGGACGCTGGGTTCGAGATCCGCGACGCCATCCTATGGGTGCGGGAGCCCGGCCGGTTCCACTACGTGGCCAAGGCCAACAGGAAGGAGCGGGAGGCGGGCTGCCACCACCTGCCGGCGAAGAAGGGGCACGAGGCGGTGGACCGGAAGGAGGGCACCGCGGGGCTCAAGAATCCCCGGGCGGGGGCCGGACGGACCGTGCTCGCGGTCCGCAACGTGCATCCCTGTTTGCACCCCGATGCCCTGGTGATGACGGAGCAGGGCTACCGTCCAATCTCTGAGGTCACGCTGGGCCATCATGTGTACGGGGCAGACGGCCAATTCCATTACATCGAGGACATCAGCCACCACCCGTACACCAGTGAGCACCTGTACGAGATCGCAGTGAGGGGCACGAACTACACCACGCTGGCGTCGGATAACCACCCGTTCCTGATCTGGCGGCCTGTTCGTGAGGGCAAGCACATCACTGGTGGAGATGTTGGCTGGGTGGAGGCCCAGGATGTTCGCAAGGGCGACTACACGATGACCCCTTTGCTCACGGATACAGGGACAGTGGATGACCACCCCGACGAATGGTGGTGGGTGTTCGGTCTGTGGTTGGCAGAGGGGGTGCTTCAGCGAGCAGGCCACGGGGTCAACGTCTACCCCTCGTTCACCCTGCACCGGGACGAGACAGCCCTCATCGACCGGCTCCGGCGGTTCTTCGAGGGCCGTGGCTTCAACCTGGGCGAGTACCCCAAGCCTGGATGCAAGGGGGTCCAGGTCATCGGGTTCGACCCAGAGGTGGGGGCGCAGTTCAAGGACTGGTCCCCGTGTGGGGCATCGAACAAGCGGCTGCCCTCCATCTTCTGGTGGCGGACCCGTTCGACTTGGCAGGCGGTCTTCGACGGGTACATGGCCGGGGATGGCGGTCGGGTTCGCACCTACCGGCAGGCCAAGACCGTCTCGCCGGACCTGGCCTCACAGATGCGGCTGCTCGGGGAGGCGTTGGGCACCAAGGCCAACCTGTTCCGCTACGAAGCCGCTCCGGGCAAGGTGGGCACCCGCAAGTTCAAGAGCACCCTGCCGTCCTACCAGGTCAGGTTTTACGAGCGGGACATGACGCAGCGGGGGCGGAAGCCAGCCCTTCCGGTCCAGGTGGAACACGAGGGCACCACCTACCGGCTCTCCTACGTCCAGAAGGTCACGCCCGTTCCGTACACGGGTGACGTGTGGAATCTCACGGTGAACGGGAATCCCACCTTTCAGACAGCGGTGGGGATGAGCCACAACACCGTGAAGCCCGTCGAGCTGATGAAGCGGCTCATCGCCGACGTACCTGGTCCGGTGCTCGACCTGTTCATGGGCTCGGGGACGACGGGCATCGCCTGCTCGATGGAGGAAAAGGACTTCTACGGCATCGAGCGGGAGGAGGAGTACCTGGCCATCGCAGATGCTCGCATCCGACACTGGGACCGTGCCCACGTCGGATGGAGGGGGGCCACGATCGTCTCCGACCATCATCCCCCGAAGGTTGAGGTGAAGGTGCTGACCCTGGAGGATTGGCTCAAATAGCCGGTATCCGGGCTATTCCGGGGCCTCTATGTGAGAGAGCGAACTGTTCACAGGAGGCTCCATGGGAAGAAGCTCGGATCGTCGGCAGCAGTCGAGCCGCAAGCAGGAGAACAGGGCGAGTCAGCGGAAGGAGCGTCGTGCGGAGTCGCACGACAACACACGGCCGCACCTGGCTTCCATCCACCCCAAGACCTCGGGACAGAGTGAGTTTCAGCGGGTGCTCCGGTCCAACGACCTGGTGTTCGGGCTCGGCCCGGCTGGCACGGGCAAGACCTTCCTGGCGGTGTACGAAGCGGTCTACGCCCTGGAGAACGGGCTGGTGGACCGCATCATCCTGACCCGGCCCGCAGTGGAGGCGGGAGAGCGGCTGGGGTTCCTCCCCGGCGACCTGTCGGAGAAGATCGCCCCCTACCTGCACCCCCTCATCCACTCGCTGCACAAGATGCTGCCGAAGGGGCGGGTGGACTGCCACCTGAAGAACGGCAAGATCGAGGTGGTCCCCCTGGCCTACATGCGGGGCCGGACCCTCGACGACGCCTACATCATCCTGGACGAGGCCCAGAACTGCACCTTCGACCAGCTCCTCATGCTCCTCACCCGCATCGGTGAGGGGTCGCGGTGCGTGCTCACGGGTGACGCCTCGCAGACCGACCTGCTGGAGCAGAGCAGCGGCCTCATCACCATGTACCGGGTGCTGGAGAAGGTCGCCGGTGTCGGGGCCTACGAGATGGCGGTGGAGGACGTGGTGCGGCACACCCTGGTCGCCGACATCATCCGGGCGGTGGACGCCTACCGGAATGGGAAGCTCATCCGACAGGTGGTATAGTCCAGCCGAGGACCGAACAGGAGAAGTCGCATGGTCGAGATCAAGGGGTTCCGGCCCGAACCGGACAGCCCGAAGCATTGGGGGTTCGAGGACAAGCTGCGGGCCAAGCTGGTAGTGCCCTCGTCCCTGGGGGACGTGGACCTCCGGCCGTTCACCAGTCCTCGGCACAACCAGGGTAGCACGGGGTCGTGCGTCGCCCAGGCGACGGTCAAGGCCTTCGAGATCAAGCGCATCCAGCAGTACGGGCACGAGGCCCATGTGGACCTCTCCCGGCTGGCGATCTACTGGTTCGCCCGGAACCTCATGGTGCCGAAGGAGACTCACCTCGACGACGGCACCTACATCTCGCACGCCTTCGACGCGATGCGGCGGTTCGGGTGTCCGCCGGAGTCGGCCCACCCGTGGGACCCCCGACGCATCTTCGAGGCCCCGAGCTGGGACGCCATGCGCAAGGCGTACCTCTCGAAGATCGACTCGTTCTACAAGATCCGCTCGACCGGCAACAAGCGGGTCGAGATGGTGATGGAGGCCCTGGCGGCGGGCAACCCAGTCGTCTACGGGACCAACGTGGACGGGTCGTGGAACAGCTACTCGAAGGGCAAGGTGCTGAAGCCGGTCAGCGACGACGACCGCACCGGCCGACACGCCACGGTCATCCTCGGGTACAAGAACGGGCTGTTCATCTGCGAGAATTCGTGGGGCACCTCCTGGGGTGACGACGGGTTCTACCTCGCCGACCCCACCCTCATCGCCAGTGACACCAGCCGGGACTTCTGGGTGCCCATCGCAGGCTGGGAGCGGTTTGACGAGAAGGCCACCAACGGCTAGACTTCTGGGTCATGGACACGACCCGGAAAAGTGCCCCCAGGAGGGCTACCAAGTCCTCTGTCGCAACTGCAACTGGGGCAAGCACGCCAACGGCGGGGTCTGCCCTCATCAAGAGGTCTGAGAGATGAAATTCATCCGCCTGGCCCTCGGGGCTTTCGTGGTGGTCATGATGGCGGGGGCGACCTGCCAGACCCCCTACCCCCCGCCCATCCCCATCGAGCCGAACGACACCGAGAACTGCCCCGCGGCCTGCGAGAAGCTCCGGGAGCTGGGGTGCCCGGAAGGTCAGCCGCTCGAAGACGGCACGACCTGCGAGAAGTTCTGCACGGACACCCAGCAGAGCGGCCACCCTCTCAACCCGACGTGCGTGATGGGGATGTCGAGCTGCACGGAGCTGCCGGGCTGCACCAACCCGAGGTGATGCCCGCTGACCCGAGGAGGGTTTGCAACAACCACTGGAGCACCTCATCATGGGTGAAGGAGAGCACAGCCGTAGGGCGCATGTGATCCGGCTCCGTCTCGGCGACTGCATCGTGCTGCTTCAGCAGCTCGACCCCGAGACGATTGGAGCCGTGGTCACAGATCCGCCCTACGGCTGACCATACCAGGACTGGAGTTCATGAACAAGGACTGGGACGCCCCCTGGAAGACGGGCGCCGGCATGTGCTACCCGGGCATCGGGGACCGTCCGATCCCCTGGCCATCGTTCGGCGGCCAGGCCTTCGGCGGAGCGAACCCCACCTGTGCTACCTGCGGTGGTCGGGCACGGGGGGCTCGCCGTTGTGAGTGTCCCGACCCTGATTGGCAGGTGGACGGGGAACCCCTGGAGGACAGCGGGGTGGTCACGTCGCTGGAGCAGAAGCGGCTGTTCCAGGCCTGGTGCGTGTCCTGGCTGAAGGAGTGCCTGCGGGTGCTCCAACCTGGTGGTGTGGTCAAGATCTTCGGGGCGACCCGGATGTACCACCGGATGTGCGCGGCGATGGAGGAGGCAGGATTCTTGCTGGACCCCTCCCACAGCCTCGAAGCCTGGGGGTACGGGTGCCTCACCGAAGACACGGAAGTCTTGACCAAAGACGGGTGGGTACACTACCATAGCGCCAAAGTCGGAACGCACATTTTGGGGTTTGATCTCCAGACGGGTCAGTTCGACTGGCAGCCTGTGAAGGAGACGTTTGAGTACCCCTACGACCAAGGAGCTTTCCGCCTCATCGGGGACGGCACCGACCACATCGTGTCCGTCCAGCACCGTTGCGTCGTGCAGCGAGACGGTGGATGGGTCTTCGTCCGGGCAGAAGAACTGGCGGGAGCCGAAGTTGTGCCCTGCGTGTGGTGGTCCGTTCACACCGAAGAAGGCCCGGCTGGAGAACCTGGCGCTGTTCGCCTCGAACCAGGCTCACAAGCTGTTCGAGGCGCATGGGACGCCGCCCCCTCTCTGGCAGGGGTCACCGTCCGTGTCGAGCCCACCCACTACACCGGCATCGTCTGGTGCGTGGGGGTGCCTACGGGTGCTTTCATCGCTCGTCGCAACGGGATGGCGTTTGTGACGGGCAACTCGGGGTTCCCGAAGTACCTCAACACCTTGAAGGCCATCAACCAGCACCTCGGCAAGTCGGACGAACGCAAAGTGGGCGTCCTCACCACGGAAGATGCCGCCCGATTCGATGGCTGGGCGACCGCCCTCAAGCCTGGCTGGGAACCTTTCGCCGTGGGCACCAAGCCCCTCTGACCCTTTCACCAAGGATTCCATGCGCTACCAGCTCGGAAACCGCTCGGCTGATACCCCGGTGTGGATCGACGCCAACACCTGGTCCTGTCGCCGGCATGTCCCCTCCGCCCGGTTCAACGCCGCGGTGGAGAAGTGCCTCCTCGGTTGCAAGGTGACGCGGCCGGACAATCGGCCCGTCCAAGAACCTGTGGCCGTCACACCACCGGAGCCGGAGCTGCCCGAGCCCCAGGACTTGCCGGAGCTTCCGCTGCACCAGCCCGCCGACGAGGAGCCCGAACCCGAGCCCTCCTGGTACGGGCTGGTGAAGATGACCGAGGCGGAGCTACGAGAGCAGGGGCTTGGCGACCTGCGGAAGTACGCCCGGCATCACCTGGGCATCGTGGGGGCGAGCAAGATCCCGGGGGGCAAGGACACCCTGGTCCCGCTCATCCTTCAGGCTCGGGCGGCGTAGGCTTCACCAGCAGGGCACGCTCCATGAAGAGCGGGTCCGTCATGCAGTGGGCCGCGATGTCGAGTTCCGCCCGGATGTAGCGAATCCGCTCTTCGGGGGAGAGCCAGGTGGCCTTCTCCGCGAGCCAGTGGCAGTGCTCGACGATGTGCCCGGTGGCCAGCCGGCGGTCCCTCTCCTCGTTGGGGTTGCGGGCCTTCCAGATGAGGTCAGAGGCGTACTTCCTCCGCTTCTCGATGAAGCCCTTGTGCCCATCGCAGACGACGAGCCGACACCACATCTCGCCGTAGTCGTGGGTGCCGTCGTCGATGATGATGAACGCCGTGCCCACGAGGTCGTTGTCGAGGAGGTAGCGCCGGACCGGCCCACCCCCTCCGGCGGTCGAGCCGGTCTGGTCCACGAGGAGGTCCGGGTACTTGAACCCGGTGGCCACCAGCTCCTCACGCACCTCTTCGAGGGGGCGGATGTTCCAGGCCGTGTTCATCACGACCTTCGGGCGACCCCACGAGTTCAGGAGCGTGTTCAGCTCCTCGACGAGATCGGGGTCGAGCTGCCCGTGGGACTTCGTGTTGTAGGCGTTCAGCACCCCATCGACATCCAGGAAGACCAGGGTGTCGTCCTTCAACTCCAGCATGGTTTCAGCCCTCGTTGAGGATAGTCAGTAGGGTCTGAGCCTTTTGGATTTCCTGTTCGCAGTCTTCACCTTGCCCTGCAACCCTTCCAGTCTAAGGTCTAGTTTTTCCAAAGCATTCAGGAGGGCTTCCCGAGGGGTGAGTGCGTAGCCGTACTGCAACTTGCCGTCGGGGTTCTCGAAAACCTTGTCGAACAGGAGAGCATCCCCAACGGGAACAGGCCGCTTGTAGTGGGGGCGGTAGGGAGGACCCACAAAGGTCCAGTCATCCTGGGTGAGCAGCTTCCCTTCACGAAAGAGGTACAGTGTGGTCATCGACCTGACCTCCAGATGGTCAGGTCGATGACCCGTAGGTCGGGTCCGTACTCGGCCTGGAGGGCGTCCAAGCTGTCGCTGACCGCGATGACGTTGGCGGTGCCCGGCCCGTGGTCCTCCCAGACCCCGTAGCGCCCGAGGGCCACGGTGTCGGTGGCGATCACGTTGTTGTCGGCGTCCTTCAGCTCGGTGGTCGCCGTGACAGGGCCACCCATGTCCGTGATGAACTTCACCCGATGACCTCCAGGACGTAGACGGTGACGAAGTGGTCGATCTCGGGGTGGCCCGAGCCGATGCCGCCCCGGGTGATGCTCTGGTTCGGCATCGACCAGGAGCGGACTCGCTTGCCCTGAGCCTTCAGCCTCTTCGCCTCCGCGTTGCGAGCCTTCAGGGCGGCCTTGTGGGCGGCGGTGCCGTCCCACTCGTACCAGTCCTTGGTCCACGAGAAGAGGAAGTTCATCGGGTTGAAGGTCTGCTGGCGTCCGTAGCTCATGGCGTCCTCCGTTGTCCTGCCCCTACTACGGGCAATCCATAGGAGTTGAGCCCCCTTCAGCTTTTTTCGCACGAGGGGCTCAACATCCGGCCTACGTCCGTAGTGGGGGTCGAAAGGGCGGCAAGGGGCCGCCGAAGGAGAAGGACGATGCAGACCGCCAGCCTCGTGAACAGCATCTACGCCCAGACCCGCAACCCGGCCCCCGAGGTCGGCATGGGCGCCACCATCTGCTGCTGGACCGACCGCCACGCTTGCACCGTGGTCGAGGTCAGCACGAGCGGCCGGGTGGTCACGGTGCAGCAGGACAAGGCGACCCGCACGGACAACCTCGGGGTGACCGACGCCCAGAGCTACAGCTACGAGCCGAACCCGAATGCCCCTACCCAGGTTTTCACGCTCCGCCGGAACGGCCGATACGTGGCCGAGGGCTCCGCGATGAAGAGCGGCGAGGTGCTCAGCCTCGGGCGCCGCGACGAGCACTACGACTACTCGTTCTGAGGCTCAACCTTCCGTCCTGCTCCGTAGTAGGGGCAGGACGGACCCAGGGAGATACACGATGCACGTCAACCCGACCCAGGCCACCACGAAGCTCCGCACGGGGCTCACATTCAACGTCCACGACCTCCGTGGGACCAACGGCTTCCCGAAGGACCAGGGCGGACTCGTGTTCGAGCACAACGAGAAGCGCCTCATCCGCTGCAAGTACACGGGCGAGAGCATCAAGCGGGACGCCCGCTACGTCATCCGCACGGCGGCCGGCGAGCAGGGCTGGCGCATCGACCTGCTGCCCAAGATTGGCCCGGCCGAGGCCGTCTACGGGGTCACCGACCGGGCGACCCACTGGCCGACCAACGAGGCGGCGGCCCAGGCCCTCGTCGAGGTGCTCGACGAGATCCGCGACAACTCCAGCCTGGGGAGCCTGTGATGAGCGGCCACATCATCCAGACGGCGACGCCTGGCCTGCGCTGGCGTCGAGTGCAGGTCATCGACGAGTGCTGGCAGTTGGAGATGGCGGACCCCTCGTTCAAGGCCAAGGACGACGACGAGATCGACGGCTACCGGCCCATCGCCCACATCTGGCAGTGGGAGTGGTCCAGCAAGACCAACAAGCCCTGGCGTGCCCCCCTGGGTTTTCCGAAGACCAACCGGGACTACACGACCCGGGAGAGTGCGATGCGGTGGACGGAGAAGCGCATCGCGGGGGCTCAACCTTCGGCTCCCGAGCGTAGTAGGAGCATGGACGATTGGAAGGCCATCACCCTGGGGTTCCGGGTTCCCGAGAGCCTGGACACCCCGAGTGAGGTGCTGGCGGAGGTGAAGCAGCTCTTCATCGACGCCCTGGCAGAGAAGCTGGAGGCCCACAAGCAGGGCCGGCTGCGCATGAACCCCGACCGTCTCGCCCTGTGCGAGATGCTGCTGACGGAGAGCTGAACATGATCCTCAACCCTTCGACCGCCGCCGGGCAGCTCGCCATGCAACGTGCTGCCGACTCCCGCATCCTGACCGTGTGCCGCACCTTCAACGAGATCCAGAACGGACCCAATCCGTTGAGCCCGGCCGAAGTCCGGGCCTTGATCCAGCGGCGACCGGACGTGTACGGCGTCCTGGAGGCTCATGCGGCTCCCGTGCCGCTGTGAAAGTCCGCTGGACCGACCACGCGAAGGAGCGGCTGGCCCGCAGGTTCATGGGCGCCTACCGGAAGGGCGAGTTCTACAAGCCGGGGCCGGAGATCATCGCCCGGTCCTCAATGCCCGCTGACCCGAGAAGGGTTTGCAACCCCGAGATCGTCATCACCGTTGGGCTCCCGGGCTCCGGCAAGTCCACCTTCGTCAAACCGCTGGTAGCCCTGGGCTACCAGCGGGTCAACCGCGACCTGGCCGGCGGCTCCACGGCGAAGCTGAACAGCGCCATCTACCAGGAGGTCCGCCGGCTCTACGCCGAGGGCCACCGGAGCTTCGTGCTCGACAACACCTACGGGACCGCCGAGCAGCGGGCGGCCGTCATCGCCCTGGGCAAGGATCTCGGGCTGCCGGTGCGGGTGCTGTGGCTCCAGACGACCCTGGAGCAGGCCCAGCTCTTCGTGTCCCGCCGCGAGGTGCAGAAGTACGGCAAGGTGCTGCGGGCGCACGAGTACAAGCAGCAGCCCTACAAGGCCGACCCCAACTGTTTTCCGCCCGGGGTGCAGTTCAGCTACCGCAAGAACTTCGAGCCACCGACCCTGGCCGAGGGGTTCACGTCCATCGAGAAGGTGGACGTGAAGACCACCTGGGGGGCTGAATACACCGGCAAGGCCCTGTTCCTCGACCTGGACGGCACGCTGCGGGTCACCCCCAACGAGGAGGACTGCCCCTGGCCGCGGAACGTCCGCGAGGTGCGGGCCATCGCCCCAAACATCACGGGTGGGCTGCTCCGGCAGAAGCAGGCCGAGGGCTACAAGCTGTTCGCCGTGAGCAACCAGTCCGGCGTGAGTCGTGACCCGAGCGATCCCAAGTACGTGTCCGAGGCGACGGTGCAGGCGTGCATCGAGGCTACGGAGGCGCAGCTCGGGGTGAAGTTCGACGGCGCCCTCTACGCCATCGACCGGGGCGGTCCCCCGCAGTCCTACTGGCGGAAGCCCTGCCCCGGGATGGGGGTCACGTTCATCGAGCGGCACAAGCTCAACCCGGCCGAGTGCGTGATGGTGGGGGATCTCCAGTCGGATGCCACTTTCGCGGCCCGCTGTGGATTCCGTTTCTCGTGGGCACGGGATTTCTTTGCTTGACCCCTGCCCGGGACCTCATCTCGGAAGGCCTGGTCACGACAAGAACTTGAAACTGGGGCTCAACATCCTCCTGTCGTCCGTAGTAGGGTGCAACGACGGAGGAGTCATGATTCGCATCGCACACGTTTCCGACACCCACGACCGGCCGAGCATCGTTCGCCAGGTCGCGGGCAGCGATGCGGACATGCTCCTCATCACCGGCGACTGCATGAACAACCGCGGCCGGGTCGGTGGGATGGGCATCATCCCCCGCCTGGAGGTCAAGTACCAGGAGTCCTGGTATCGGAAGCAGGCGAAGAAGTGGGCGGCGGACCTCGCGGGTCGGCCGGTGGTTGCCGTGGGCGGCAACCACGACTTCATCACCTACAGCCGGTGGCTCCGGCACTACGGGGCTGAGGTCTACGAGATCACCGACGAGTGCCCGATGGTCGAGGTGCTGGGTGTTCGGTTCGCCGGCTTCCGGCAGGTTCCGTACATCCAGGGCGAGTGGATGGGCGAGGAGCACGACATCCGCCCCTTCGTCGAGAAGGCGATGGCTTGTGACCCCCAGGTGCTCGTGACCCACGCTCCTCCGGGCGGCATCCTCGACCAGGACTGCTACGGGGGCAACGCGGGCTACGGCATCCCGTCGCTGGCGACGATGCTGTTCTACAGCGAGCACCAGATCACCGACCATTTCTTCGGCCACGCCCACGACGACGGTGGGCGGACCGTGGAGGAGGGTGGCGTCCGGTTCCACAACGGGGCGGGCCACTGCATCGTCCACACGGTCGGGTAGCACCCCCCAGCGGGTAGACTAGGGCATGAGCACTCGTGCCCAAGCCGCCGCTACCCGCATCCGTGAGCAAGTCCCCATCCTCAAGGTGCTCTCCGCCTTGGGATACGACGTGAGGGACGACGGTGGGGACCGGGAGCAGCAGTTCCGCTGCGACCTGCACGGGACCGGCTACGACAACAAGCCCTCCGCCCGCGTCTACCCCGACAGCAACTCCTGGTACTGCTTCGGCTGTGGCGTCGCCCGTGACCCCATCGAAACCTTGCGGGCCAAGCAGGGTGTGGGGTTCTGGAAGGCTGTCCAGGTTCTTGAGCAGGCCTTCGGCCTCGACCCCCTGCCCATCGACTATGGGGCGGACGAGAAGGGTGAGGGTGCCCTGCACGAAATGGCGGGGCACCTGGGCCATCAGGTGGTATCCTACGAGGACGAGGAGGAGCGGACCCGCCGACTCCTCAATGCCCGTACTTTGGACCGGGATCTCCCTTTGGATCGGCTGTTGGCATTCTGGGAGGCCTTCGACAAGGTGGTCTTCCACGTCCGCGGACCACATGGCGATGGCGGGGTCTGGACGGAGGCTCGGGGCAAGCAGATGCTCGCCGGCCTCCGGGATCGCATCAACGACTGGTTCAAGGAGCAGCACGGGTGAAGCTCCAGCGGTTCAGCCTCGACGCCGGCAGCTTGGGTGGTCGCATCCACATCCTCCGCCCGGTGCCCTCGGAACGGCGTGAGGGGGAGACGCTCATTGTGGACCCCTGGGGGGAGCTGGCTCCCTTGCGGGAGGTGCCCGAGTTCGCCCAGCTCATTCCGGTCGTGGACGGGGAGGCGTTCAGCCATGCCCTGCATGGTTGGATGCGGCCCCTCATGGAGAAGATCGGGCCAGAGCCCCAGCACCAGCTCATCCGCATCCCCGCCCCGTTCGACAAGTGCGTGGTGCGGTCGAAGTGCATCATGCACCACAAGGAGCGGTGCCAGCCCCGGAGCAAGAAACTGCCCGAGTGCTGGATGCCCGGCCGGGAGGATCTGCCGCGAGAGGTGCTGCGGGCTGTGTCGGTCGTGACCCTAGCCTGGGCTGAAGATCGGTACGTCGTCGTCGTGGAGGGGGACGAGTTCGTCGTGTGAGGGGTAGGAGTGGGAGACGAACACGGAGCAGCCGCATGAACCTGGATTTCTTCGACGCCTTCGACGACAGCAAGCCCATCGAGTACCAGCCGTGGATGGAGTCCGGGGAGTTCAACTTCATCCTCGTGACCCCGGACAACATCGCCGACTGCATCGACGCCTGCATCAACGCGAAGAACGGCCGGTTCGCCCTCGACCTGGAGACGACGGGCATCGACAACCGGGTGGACGACGCCACGAAGACGACCAAGGACAAGATCGTCGGCGTCTGCCTCTCCGGTGATGGCAAGACCGGCTGGTACATCCCCCTGCGGCACCAGAAGGGCACCGAGCACAACCTGCCCTGGTCCCTGTTCGACCGCGAGTTCCGCCGGCTCATGGACGCCGTGGACAACGACCAGGTGGTCGCGGTGTTCCACAACTCGAAGTTCGACCAGGAGTTCCTGGAGTTCCACGGTGGGGAGCCCTACGGCCAGTGGGACCCCCCGAAGCGGTGGGAGGACACGCTCATCCTGGCCTACCTCCGCAACAGTCGGGCCCGTCGCAAGAGCCTGAAGGCCCTGTCCGAGGCTCCGCCGGACGCGAACCACGAGCACCCCACGGGCGGCCCAGGCCTCGGCATGAAGATGCTGGAGCTGAAGGATCTGTTCCCGCCCAAGCATCCCGAGCACCTCTACGACTTCTCCCTCCTCGACCCGAGCGAGAAGGGACCACGCATCTACGGTTGTTCCGACGCGATCTGCACCTGGCTCCTGTGCGACCTGCTGTTCCCGGTGGTCATCCAGCCCTCACATGGGTTCAGCCAGGAGCAGATCTACAGGGTCGAGAAGGGCAACGTCATCGCGTGCCGGTGGATGGAGCGCAACCGCATCCCGACGAGCCCCAAGATCGTCATGGAGCTGATCCAGCTCGGGCAGCAGGAGTGGTTCGATTCCATCATGGTGGTCTACGAGGCCGCCAACGAGATCCTGGGCCGGGACGTGATGCCCGGCTACTACAAGGTGCTCAAGTACAACCGGGCGGGTGCCGACGAAGGCGGGTTCGTCCCGAACGACCCCCTCAACCTCCTGCCCGAGCAGGTGACCCGGGCCAAGGCCTTCGAGTCCCGGTACTTCCCGAACCCTCTGGGCACCGCGGAGAAGAACGGCCAGACCTGGCCGCTCATCTACGACGTGAACGCCCCGGTGCAGCTCGGGCGGATGTTCGACGAGATGGGGGTGCCTGGTCTGGTCCGCACCGAGAAGTCCGGCCAGGTGAAGACCTCGAAGGACGTGCTCGAAGCGGTCATCGAGCAGGCGGCCGACCGCTTCCCCTTCATGCAGAAGATCCGGCGGTTCCGCGAGACAAACAAGGCCCTGTCCTCGTACCTGTTCCCGATGCTGGAGGACGTGGACCCCAACGACTTCACCATGCGGATCAACTTCAACCCGCACAAGGTGGACACGGGGCGGTTCTCGACCCCCGCGAAGGAGCGGGAACTGGCCTCGGCCAAGACCAAGCGTATCCCGGGCTGGCCCGAGATCAACCTCCAGTCGATGCCGGCCACCTACGATCCCCGCCGGCCCGCCTGCATGACCCGCCTCCGTGAGTGCATCGTCGCTCGGCCGGGCTTCTTCATCGTGGCCATCGACTTCAGCGGTGAGGAGCTTCGCCTCGTCACCAACCTGAGCCGTGAGCCCCTGTGGCTGGAGGAGTTCTTCCGGTGCAGCGGGTGCGGCCGGAAGTTCCCCCGGGGCGATGGCAGCTACACGCCGGAACCTCCGCCCCCGCGGTGCCCCAACTGTGGGTCGGACAAGATCGGCGACCTGCACACCCTCACGGCCCTGTCCATCTACGGCAACGACGCCATCAACAAGGCGGAGTGGAAGCAGCTCCGCGGCAACGCGAAGGGCGTCAACTTCGCCCTCTGCTACGGTGGTGGCGGCGGGGCGGTGGTCCGGGCGTGCTCGGTGGACAAGAACGAGGGCTGGCGCATCAAGAACCAGTTCGACGGCACCTACACGGGGCTGAAGAACTGGTGGACGGGCCAGCACCGCTTCGCCAACGAACACGGGTTCGTGCTGACCGCGTTCGGCCGGGTGTACCCGGTGCCGGATATTTGGTCGGGGGACGGCGGGTTCCGCAGCAAGGCCGAGCGCAATTCGGTGAACGGGCCGATCCAGGGGTGCCTCCATGGAGATAGCCGGGTGCCGACCAGCCTGGGCATTCGGCGGATCGAAGATATATCTGGTCAGACGTTTGACGTATGGACGGGGACCCGCTGGTCGAGGGGTCGGGCTTTCCCTTCAGGACAGAAGCGGCTGGTACATACCACCCTCTCGTCAGGACTGGTGATGAGGACCAGTCCTGACCACCGCTTTCGGGTGTACGAGAACGGTGTGCTGACATGGGTGCGTCAGGAGGATTTGACCCCTGATACGTGGGTGGTCACGGATGCGGTCGGGGCAGATTTGCCGGAGCAGCGTTTGACCTTCGCCGACGACGGGGGCAGCGTCCATAACAAGAAGGGCTATCATTTCGAGGGTAACAACGAGGCACTGTGGGAGTTGCTTGGGCTCGTCATCGGGGATGGATCCATTCGAGATGATGGGGTCATCATCCATGTAGGTGGTCCCGATGCCGCCGCACAGGCCAGGTTCTATGCGGACCGCTTTGCATCGGCTCTGAACCTGAGCCCCACTATGGGGGTGAAATTCCGTTCCGAGGGTGATGAGCGGCTGCCAATTTGGCAGGTGTGCTTCTGGAACACTGCTTTTCGGGAGTTCTGCCGCACGTTGGGGCTTGGCGACTGGAACACGTACACGAAGCGGGTGCCGGAAGCGGTGTGGAGCCAGTCAAGTCGGCACCGCGCGGCTTTCCTCCGGGGTTACTTCAGCGCAGACGGATGCGTGAACGTGGCTGACGCCGTGGACGTGCGGAGTACGAACAACGAGTTGTTGATGGAGACTCACAAGCTCCTCCGCAGCATCGGCATACGGTCCACGGTCCGGCTGGACAGCAAGCGGGTGTCTATCAAGGACCGGGCGGCGTTCCGTGACCGAGTCGGTTCTCTGGTCAGTACCAAGTCTGATAGGCTGGCGGCCATCGAGTCCAACCCTTGGACAGGTCAGTGGTACGCCCTCCCGCAGGAACTCATCAAGCAGATTGGGGATGTAGTCTACAACAGCAGCATCTATGCCGCCCTGCCCCGTGCCGAGAAGTCAGCGGTGAACCGCCTCAGGGCTGGGTCAGGGAGCAAACCTCAGTGCATCCGTTACTTGGACAAACTCCCGCCAGATGAAGTGCCCGAGCTGCTCACGTCATTGCTGTGCTTCGATTACGAGCAGGTGGTTGGGGTCGAGGACACGGGCGTTCATGTGGAGATGTATGATGTCGAAGTTTTCGATGATGTCCACGCCTTTGTCTGCGATGGTGTGATCGTCCACAACAGCGGCGCAGACATCATCAAGATCGCCATGGCCCTGGTCTACAAGCACTGCAAGAAGAAGGGCTGGCTCGACACCTGCCGCCTCATCGCGTCGATGCACGACGAGCTGGTGTTCGAGATGCACGAGAGCATCATCGAGGAGGCCATCGCCGAGATCGTGCCCATCATGACCAGCAACCCGTTCATCAAGGCGAAGCGGTGGCCGGTCCCCCTGACGACCGACTGCGAGATCGGCCACGACTGGACGGTCCACTGGGACCTGAACGCGATGCGGTTCCGGGAGGTTCGCTTCGACGGTGACAAGAAGGTGAAGGAGCCGAAGAAGCCCAGCATCAAGGACTTCCCCACCGTCAGTGAGTTCAAGGACGCAGAGGCGGCGTATCCGGCGAAGAAGGCGGCCTGGGAGGCCCTGCCGCACAGCTTCCCGGAGACGCTCCGCAAGCACTTCAAGAACCTCGGGGTCGGGGCTCCTACCATCTCCTCCTTCCCGACCAGCTCGCAGCCTGCTCCGGCGGCTCCTCCGGCCCCTGCTTCGGCAACCCCGGGGGAGCCCGCCTCTGAGGAGTCGTCGGGGCAGGTTCTCGCCCAGAAAGAGACGGTGGAGACGGTGGAAGTGGACGAGGCGATGGTGACAGAGGTGGACGAGGCCCTGGTGGCGGAGAGGACCACGGTGACGATGGGCAGTCCGTTCGGCAACCCGTTCGGGGACTCGACGATGGCCTCGAACGCGGCCCCCACGCCGGCCCCCGCACTGAACCCCGAGCCCCCGCGCGACGGATCGGGGACGGGCATCTACGACTACACGGTGAACGCCACCCTGAACACCCTGACCTGCGTGAAACTGGCCGAGGTCATCGCCCAGTGCAAGGGCCAAGGAACGAGGAAGCTGCGTCTTTTGCTCCCAGACGGTATGGTACTGTCAGGATGGTCGGATGGCGACTGCTTCGTCAACGACTCGCAGTTCTACTGGACGGCCCGAGCAGCCGGGCTCTGACCTGGGTAACGTGGCCCATCGCGCAGTTCAAGAGGTGGTACAGCATGAGGGGTCTGAAGACAGGCGAAGGCAGCAACCAGGAGACGTACATCTGCGTCCACTGGAAAACCTTCCCTCCCCCGGGTGCGGGAGGGGACGCGGAGAACCTGCGGGCCAACAACGCCATCGACGATGCCCAGTACCAGCGTCTCAAGCTCTGGGAGAAGGTCTGCGGGCTGTTCGACATGATGGAGGAGAAGTGCCTCCAGTGCCCGCACCGGCGCAAGGTCATCTGGAAGACCAGGGGGCCATACCTCCTGGCCCCGGACGGCACTGAGACGCCGGTGGTGGACCCCGCCCAGGGAGAGGCCTCCCCCCGCAACAGGCACATGGCGGCCATCTTCCGTCGCCCAGGCACCCGCGGTTCCCACCAGCCAGCGGCCTGGACTCAGGACGAGGATGAGTGACTTCCTCGCCACCTGCAACACCGGCGACCTGCGGACGGACCCCAAGACCTTCCGCGAGGTCTGGTGCGTCCGTTGCTCTCAGCCGAAGTGCAGCCTCGCCCAGTTCGCCCAGACGGACCCGATGGCCCGTCGCCAGGCAACCTGGCGGGAGGAGTTCTTCGGGAAGCCCCAGGCCGACCTGACCATCCCCAAGTTCGCTCTGATCGCCGGACTCAACTTCCAGGACATGCTGGAGACGGCCATCAAGCGGGAGGTCAGCGAGCAGCGGGGCGACTGGTCCGTGCCCGAGATCAACATCACGGACGGCAGGATCGTTCGAGCCCCTGCGTCTACCACCCGCCAGGTGGAGGATGCCGTCCGCCAGCTCTCACGGTCGTCCCGCCCGGTGCAAGAGGAGATTCTTGTGCCGGAGGAGAACGATGCTGTCGAAACGGTGGATCTCCCTGTGGAGGAACCCGGACCTCCTCCGGCGTTTTCCCAACCACGGCGGGCTGTTACGGAATCCACAACCCCTGTGGGAGACCCACCGGCAGCTCCTCCGAAGGTTGCACCTCGACCAAGGGCAGGGAACACCCCTGACCAGGGTGAGGTCATGATCGGTGGTGCCCCTCGCCCAACCTCCCGACCTGCACCTGCACCCGAGGTGGACCCATGGGCACCACCCCCGAAGCCGAAGCACACCGTTGTCCAGCCGGGGGCCACGATCACCTTGGGGGGAGGGAAGAAGTGATGGACCCCAACCTCATCTTCAAGCAGTTCGCCGAGGAGGTTGCCGCCGAGTTCCCGGAGCTGGCCGAAGTCCTCCGCCTGGCCAAGACCGGCGAGATGACCGAGGAGGAGGCCCTGCGGGGCCTGTCTGAGATCGTGATGGGCGACCCGGAGCTGGGGCGACGGTTCCAGCAGAAGGCTTTGGCGGCCCTGGCCCCGTTGCAGGACGAGCCCCTCGACCACGGGGGGCTCGTCCTGCACGGGCAGACCGGGCTGCCCCGGTTGAACCCCCTCGTCGAGGCGGCTCTCATCGAGCGAGCCCAGTTCGATGACGACATCCCCGAGCTGCGGACCGGCGGGAAGCCAGAAGGAGTGCTGCCTGCGGTGTCCGTGGATACCGACGTGCGCAACCCCGTCGCTCTGGGGCGGATGCTGAACACGGCGGCCCACGAGGTGCAGTCGAAGATCAACGCGGCGGAGCCTGCCCGGCAGAAGCTCCTCACCGATGCCGCCCTGTTCGACCAGATCGAAGCGACGGGGACTGCCCTGGCCACCCAGGGGGCACGGGATCTGGTGCTCGATGGGAAATCAGACCTGGTGGACGTGCCGGAGTACCGCCGGGGACAGGTTCCCGTGCCGGTGAAGGTGACCCAGCCTTCGGGGTCGATGCTCCTGAGCCTGACGGCGGAGGAGCGAAAGCAGTCCGCCTGGAAGTTCCTCTCGACCACCCAGGGTCGCCGGTCCGCCGTGAAGGGCATCCTGGAGCTGGTGGAGGTGCGGCTGAAGGGGGCAGGGTTCCAGGTGCATCCCCGTGCCCACGAGCCGGCGGCACCTGAGCCGGTGCTGGCCGCTCACGAGTGGACGGTGGGCATCGACGGACCCGGGGCGATGCAGTCCTCGTTCAACCTCATCGACATCGCGGCGGCGTCCATCGCCAAGGCCATGACGACTCAGATGGGGGAGCGGAGGGGTGAGGTCATCCTGGAGGTCGTGCCCATCAACACGGTGGACATCCGCTCCGTGGGCTGGGCGGGACGGCTTCTGGGGCGGGATGTGGCCCTGCCAGGAGGCACCCCATGATCGAGGACTTCCTCTTCGCCCGGGACATCGCCCACACCAAGAACCTGTGGGTCGTGATCGTGGTGCCTTCGGACCTGTACGCCGAGGCGTTGGACACGATGGCGGCCGTGTCGAACGGGCACCCCTTCGGTGGCCGGACCATGGACCTGGCGCCCGGTCGGCTCTCGCTGGCCCAGACGGGGGACGACCCGTTCCCGTCCGAGCCGTTCGTCGTGTCGTTCGTGGGCTGGGGGAACACGAAGCTCGCCCAGGCGCAGGAGATGACGCGATGGAAGGATGCAGCGACCAGGGTGCTCTCCCGAGCGACCTGATCAAGACCTGGACGTTCATCATCCGGGGAGGCCAGGCCTTCAACCTGAAGGTGACGGACAGGCTCGGCCCGGGTCTGACTCACGACGGCAACCTGACCGTGTGGAAGATGGTGGGTACAGAGGAGGAGGCCGTGAGCGTCGAGGGCGTGGTGACAGGTCCGCTCATCGGGGCTCGGGTGGTTCGGCATACCGAAGTCGAGGACGAGGAAATGCGGGCCATCCGGCGGCAGCAACTTGGTCTGGAGGAGTAGCAGGTGCCCATCTACGAATACGAGTGCGAGAAGTGCGGCCACAAGTTCGACCACATGATGCGGATGGACGACCCCAACCCGTCCTGCCCCCACGTTCCCGAGGCCTCGAACGGCAGCAAGCCGGAGCCCTGTGGTGGGGACACCAAGAAGCTCATCAGCCAGGGGACGTTCCACCTGAAGGGTGGCGGCTGGTACAAGGACGGCTACTGAGCCATCTGGCGCTAGTTCCTCTATACGGCTGCTGCAAGTAGGAGGGCGCGAGAGCACCTCGCGTCCGGGGAGACACCCCGTGGACCTTGGGGAGACACCCCAGCAGCCTGTGGAGACACCACGATGAGCAAGAAGACCGCAGCCGAGACGAAGAAGGCCCTCACCCTGAAGCTGCTCCGCCTCGCGGCGAAGCACCCGGAGAAGCGGGCCGAGATGCTCCCCGTCCTGGTGAAGCTGGGCGTGGACGCCAACAAGTTCGCCACCAAGTTCCCGATCCCGAAGGAGGCCTCGGCGAGCAAGGTCGCGGTGACCAAGGACACCGAGGACTTCGTGCGCTGGGTGCTCAGCACCCAGGCCCCGATGAGCGCGAACGAGGTCGAGACCTTCGTCAGCCGGACCCTGGGCATCAAGACCTCGGCCCCGGTGAAGAAGCGGAGCGGCCCGCGGTTCCAGCGTGGCGACTCCGTGATCATCAAGGCCTCCAAGCACTCGGCGGCCAAGTTCGACCGCTCGAACTACGACCGCTTCGACGGCAAGGTCGGCACGGTCACCGAGGCCGACGCGACCGACGTGATGGTCCGCATGGAGGGCCAGTCGGTGGACGTGCGGTTCCCGGGGGCGCAGAGCCAGCGGGGCGTGGGCATCTACAAGTACACCAAGCCCTACACGGTCACCGGCTCCGCGAAGATCGAGATGATCTACAACGCGGGCGGCAAGCCCACCCCGGACGCCCAGGTCGTCGTCGAGGCCTACATGGCCCGCACCAAGCGGACCGAGAAGCGGGCGGCCAACTACTACACGGGCCACGTCGTGTTCGCCTCCGAGGGCGGCAACGGCTACTACTTCCGCGGCTTCCCCCAGCAGCGGATGGAGGTGGACCCGAACAGCGAGGCCGGCTTCCAGGCCCGGACCTTCAACCCGTCGCTCGGCAAGGTGCTCTACATCGGCATCTTCAACAGCCGCCCGGCGAAGTGGAAGGGCGAGCTGGAGAAGCTCGACGAGCTGGCCGCGGGCGCCGCGGGCTGACCCCAGCCCTGTCTACATGAACGCTCGGGACTAGAAGGCCGCCTCCCACAAGGGGGGGCGGCCTTCGCCGTTTCAGGGGCTCAACATCCGAGGCTCACCCGTAGTAGGGTCAGACCACCTGGAGGAACCCATGGCCCTGCACACCCACTACACCGAGCACTCGGGCGCGAAGAACGGCGGCGGCCTGCATGGCACCCGCCTCGAAGCGAAGACCGGCTCGAAGGTGGGTCGTCGTCGGGCCGACGCGGCCCTCATCGACGAGGGCCTCGACGAGATCGCCGAGGCCGAGCGGGCGGTGGCGGAGAAGGCTCGTGAGGAGCACATCATCGCCTCTGGCACCATCACGGCCGACCTCGTGACCCAGGGCGACCTCTACATCGTGTCCGAGTACGAGGCCTGGGAGCCCCTGCGGCAGCGGCTCATGACCGTCTCCTTGGAGCGGGCTGTGGCGAAGTTCAACGAGCTGGCCACGGACCCCAAGCTCTACTCTGAGGCGGTCCGCATCGCGTCCTACCGCAAGACGGACGAGGGGGACTTCGAGTTCTGCGGGCACCTCGACCGGGAGTGGGTCGGCAAGTGGCTCCGGGTGGAGGTCGAGGAGTAGGCCCAGGCGGGTAGGATGAGGCAAGAGGTCCCACACGAGGAAGCCCCACATGGACAAGCGCCCCTTCATCCCGCTCAACCGCAAGCCCT
>Ga0265293_10004028_pt1 | contig 26452 bp, 25 predicted proteins | sample Munlanlewell138R_FD_192505 | JGI IMG/M metagenome (GOLD analysis project Ga0265293, IMG submission 192505) | Leachate microbial communities from a municipal landfill in Southern Ontario, Canada - Leachate well 138R | ecosystem: Engineered > Solid waste > Landfill > Unclassified | place: Canada...
AGGACTTCGCCCTCGTTGTGGTCACGCAGGACGAGGTCGCGTGGCGCGACGCCACCGAGCCGGTGCAGGAGGACGACATCGAGGTCGTGGGCCTGATCGAGGGGATCCCCGCCCACGGTGCCCGCGCGGTGACGTGGCCGCTGGAGGAGGGCCGCTACGTGATGATCTCGAACACCCCGGGCGACAACCTCCGCGCGTCGCTGTTCGAGCTCACCGTCCAGCCCGTCGCAGGCTAGCGCGTCAGGAGGAGCGCCGCTCCCTCAGCCATTCCGGCAACGCCGAGGTGGTCCCGGCGCCGGGCCCTTCCGCGACCGTGATCTCCCGTTGTCGCAGCGCCTCGCCGCACTCGGAGCAGATGAGTTCGGCGTGGGCGATGTTGCCGCAGGTGCGGTGGACGAGCTCGACGGGCGAGCCCTCTGGCGCGGCCCAGCGGTCGCCCCACTGCCGCATCATCTCCATCACGCGCCACAGGTCCGCGCCCTTCTCGGTCAGGCGGTAGTCGTACCTCGGCGGGTTGTCCTGGTACGCCTCCCGCGTGACGATGCCCTGCTCCTCCAGCCGCGCGAGACGTTCCGTGAGCACATTGCGGGAGATGCCGAGGCGGGACTGGAAGTCGTCAAACCGCGACACGCCGAACATCAGGTCGCGGATGATGAGCGGCGTCCACCACTCGCCGATGACCTCCAGGGTCTGGGCCACACTGCAGTTCATGTCGGTAAAGCTGGCTCGCCTCATGTGGCGATAGTAGTGAGTTGCTTGATAGAACTCAACGAGCGTAGAGTGTGCTCGCCACGAGTTCGCACCAGTGGTCAACCGTCCCGTTTCGACGGGGCAAGACCCGGCGAGTACACTCGCGGTCAGTCACCATCCGTCCGTTATTGAGCCTGTCGGGGGGCGGCGCGGACGAAGGCCAGGGAAATAGGTGGGGGGCACCAGATGGAAGACGTCGTCATCGTCAGCGGCGCGCGTACCGCGATCGGCACGCTGGGCGGAGCGCTCAGCGAGACGCCCGCGTCAGACCTCGGCGCGCACGTGATCCGCGAGGCCGTGAGCCGCGCCGGCCTGCAACCAGAGCAGGTGGAGCAGGTGATCCTGGGCTGTGTCGGCCAGGTCGCGGAGGACGGGTACATCGCCCGCCACGCCTCGATCAAGGCCGGCATGCCGATCGGGACGCCCGCCGTCACCGTGAACCGCATCTGCGGTTCCGGCCTGGAGGCGATCAACACCGCCGCGCGCTGGATCCAGACGGGCGATGCGGAGATCGTCGTCGCGGGTGGCGCCGAGAACATGAGCATGATGCCGTACTACGTGCGCAAGGCGCGCTTCGGCTACAAGTACGGCGACGGCACCCTGGAAGACGGCACGCAGGACCTGGTGACCGACCCCTTCGAGGACTACCCGATGGGCATCACCGCGGAGAACCTCGCCGCCCAGTTCGAGGTCTCGCGCGACCTGCAGGACGAGTACGCCCTCCGCTCGCAGGAGCGCGCCGCGGCCGCGATCGCGGCCGGCTACTTCAACGAGCAGATCGTCCCGATCGAGGCGAAGAAGGGCCGTAACACCGTCACCTTCGAGGTGGACGAGCACCCGCGCGCGACCTCCATGGAGGCGCTCGGCAAGCTGCGCCCCGCGTTCAAGAGTGACGGCTCCGTGACCGCCGGCAACGCCTCCGGCATCAACGACGGTGCCGCCGCCGTGGTGGTGATGTCCGCGAGCAAGGCCGCCGAGCTCGGCATCAAGCCGCGCATGCGCCTCGTCGCCCGCGCCGAGGCCGGCGTTGACTGGAAGATCATGGGCTCCGGCCCGATCCCGGCGATCCAGAACGTGATGAAGAAGGCGAACCTGAACGTCCAGGACATGGACGTCATCGAGCTGAACGAGGCGTTCGCCGCCGTCGCCGCGGCCTGCTCGGTCGCCCTCGACCTGCCGCAGGACAAGACCAACCCGAACGGCGGCGCGGTCGCCCTCGGCCACCCGGTCGGCGCGACGGGCACGATCCTCGCCGTGAAGACGATGTACGAACTGGAGCGCACCGGCGGCCGCTACGGCCTCGTGTCGCTCTGCATCGGTGGCGGCCAGGGCATCGCCTCGATCTTCGAGCGCGTCTCCTAGCCCTCTCGGCTCCCGCGCCTACGAAGAGCCCGGCCGCAAGGCGGGCTCTTCTGCGTCCGCGTGGGGCGGACGCCCTCGACTCCTCGAGACGCACGTGGAGGGGTTACGTGCGCTGTTCGAGGCGGTCCGGGATGCCGTCGTCGTCGAGGTCCTCGAACGGTCCGCCGTCGACGGGGACGGCCTCCTGGATCTCGAGCGGCGGGTGCTTCATGCGGAGCGAGAGGAGCACGGCGACGGTGAGGATGCTCGCGACCACGCCGAGGCTGACGAACGGCGGCATGTGGTACACGTCCGCGAGGATCATCTTCGTGCCCACGAACAGCAGGATCGTGGCGAGCGCCGGCTTCAGTAGCGGCAGATCGTTCAAGTACCCGGCCAGCAGGAAGAACAGCGCCCGCAGCCCGAGGATGGCGAAGACGTTCGAGGTGTAGACGATGAACGGGTCGTCCGTCACCGCGAAGATCGCGGGGATCGAGTCCACCGCGAACACGAGGTCCGTGCTCTCCACCACGATCAGCACCAGGGCGAGCGGCGTCAGGTAGAGCAGCCCGTTCTCGCGGACGAAGAAGCTCTGTCCTCGGTAGTCGCTCGTCGTTCGGAACCGCCGCGCGGCCAGCTTCACGAGTGGGTTCTCGGCGACGTCCGGGTGGTCGTCCCGCGAGAGGAAGAGCCGGATGCCCGTGAATATCAGCAGTCCACCGAAGACGTAGATGATCCAGTCGAAGTTGTGCAGCAACGCCGCGCCGATGCCGATCATGATGCCGCGCATGACCAGCGCGCCCATCACACCCCAGAACAGCACCCGGTGCTGATACGCGGCGGGCACCTTAAAGGCTGCGAAGATGATCAGGAAGATGAAGACGTTGTCGACGCTGAGCGACTTCTCGATCAGGTACCCGGTCGTCCACTCGAGCCCGGACTCGGCGCCCATCCGCCAGTAGACGCCGGCGTTGAACAGCAACGCCAGCCCGATCCAGAACACGCTCCATCCGGCGGCCTCGCGTCGCGAGACCTCGTGGGCGTCACGGTGGAACACACCCAGGTCCAGCGCGAGCATCCCGAGGACGAACGCGGTGAACAACACCCATGGCAACAGATCGGTCACAGACCCACCCTTCACGAGGTGCCTGAATGGCACGCGCGACTAGGCAGGTCTCACGCGGAGCCGGAAGGCTCCGTGGAGCGCCGAGGGTGGACACACCCCGTGATGACGACGCTTCCCCCTCCTGCCTGCAACGGCGGAGGGTGTTACTCCCCTGACGTATCCAACGTAGCAGGCACCGTTCATAGCCGACAACGGCTAGGCCCGCGAAAGTGGCCCGAGGACTCATCGCGCGCTTGCATTTTGCTGCGGATAGCAGCAAAGTGCTTACATGACCAGTTCTACTAGACGAGCGTCTCGGACTGAGGAAGCAACGTCGGATGCCCTCACGACGTCAGTAACGGTCCGCGATGTGCCGAAGGATGTCCGTGACGAGCTCGCGGCACGGGCCGCCCGCTCCGGGAAGTCCCTCCAGGGCTATCTGCGCGAGCAGTTGATCGAGCTCGCCGAGCGGACCGATATGGCGGCTCTGATGGCCCAGATCGAGGAACGGAAGCGCCGCACTCAGACCCGGCTCTCCGCAGAAGAGATCCTGGCCCATATTCACGCCGACCGTACGTGACCATCGTTGTCGATGCCTCGGTGCTGGTGGCCGCATTGATCGACAGCACCGCGACGGGAGCCTGGGCGACTGCTCTCCTGCGGTCTGACAGCCTGGCCGCTCCTGGACACGTGCACGCCGAGGCAGCCAACGTACTTCGTCGGTCAGCGCTCGCCAGCCAGATCTCCCACGACATCGCGTCGTGGGCGCACGCGGACCTCACAAAGCTTCGGCTCGATCTGACCCACTACGAACCGCTGTCGGCCCGCATCTGGGAGCTCCGGAGCAGCGTCACGGTCTATGACGCCTGGTACGTCGCCCTCGCGGAAGCCCTCGATGTCCCGCTCGCCACGCTCGACCGACGCCTTGCGAACGCGCCCGGGCCGCGCTGTACGTTCCTGACGCCCGAGGACTAGCCGCTACACCCGCCGGACGAGGGCCTCCTCGGCCCGTTCGAGGATGGCGTCCACCGTCTGCTCCACCGTGAGGGTCGAGGTGTCGAGCCAGAGGCCCGTGCCGGAGAGCTCCGTCCTCAGGGTTTCGTCGAGCGGGGACCAGGTACTGCCGGTCTTGCCGCCTCGGGCGGCGTCGCGCTGGGCGACGATGTCGAGGGACGGGGTGAGGGCCACGACGCGGAGCGCGCCACCCGCGAGGTAGTTCATGTACGCCTCGAGGTGGGAGCGGGTGACGACGACGAAGTCGAGGATCGGCGTGAAGCCGGCCTCCGCGTACGAGCGGGCGAGCAGGCACTGGTTGCGGATCACCAGCTCGTACTGGCGCTCCGTCTCGCCCTCCAGTGTGGTCGCGGAGGGTGTCTCACGGCCCGCGACGATCTGCTGCCACAGCTGTTCGCCCTCGATATGGGCGGACCGCTCCAGGCGGGCGGCGAGCGCGCGGGCGACGGTGGTCTTGCCGGCTGCGGGGATGCCCGTGATCAGCCAGATCTCCGGGCGGCGGAAGTTCACCCGCGCTTGCCCTTCTTCTTCTGCGCCTTCTGTACCGCGCGTTCATAGCGACGGCGCTCCGCGCGCGTGGCGCTCTCATCCGGCTCCGGCATCACGACGCCGGCCGTGACGGGCACGGCGGCGCTCGCCCCGTTGCCGCCATCCTCGCCGGGCTCGCCCGGTCCGCTCGTGGTGACCTGCCTCGGTGCCTGCTCCTGCTGGAGGGCGGCCCGCGCCGCCTGGGCGGCCTGGGTCGTGAGGCGCGTGCGGAAGAGCTGCCGGGTGACGATCTGACGGATGCGCTCCCGGAACTGGCCCCACATGTCGTGGGCCTCGTGCTTGTAGACCACCAGCGGGTCCTGCTGCGCGAGCGCCCGCAGGCCGATGCCCTGGCGGAGCTCCTCGGCGGCGGTGAGGTGCTCCACCCACATCATGTCGATCGCACGCAGCAGCAACAGCCGTTCGAGGAGCCGGACGGAGTCCTCGCCGAACTCCTCCTCGATCTTCGCGTACTGCGCGTCGATCAGCTCCTGGGCTTCCTCGATCGCCGCGTCGGCGTTCAGGCCGTCGGCTGCGAGGGCGTCCTCCGGCAGGTCGGGCACCATCTGATCGATGGCAGTGCGGAACGCCGCAGGGTCAGCGCCGTCGCCGAAGTGGGAGTCGGCGAGCGACTCGACCTCGGCATCGAACATGTCGAGGACGGTGTCCTTCATGGACTCGCCGTTCAGGACCTTGTCGCGCTCCGTGTAGACCACGGTGCGCTGCTGGTTCATCACGTCGTCGTACTCGACCAGGCGCTTCCGGATGTCGAAGTTGTGGCCCTCGACGCGTTGCTGGGCCTGCTCGATGGCGCGCGTCACCATCTTCGATTCGAGCGCCTCGGAGTCGTCCATGCCCAGGCGCTGCATCATGCCCGGGAGCCAGTCCGGGGCGAACCGCTTCATCAGGTCGTCCTCGAAGGAGACGAAGAAGCGCGTGGAGCCCGGGTCGCCCTGGCGGCCGGAGCGGCCGCGGAGCTGATTGTCGATGCGGCGGGACTCGTGTCGTTCCGTGCCGAGGACGTGGAGGCCGCCGGCCTCCGCGACACCGGGGCCGAGCTTGATGTCCGTACCGCGGCCGGCCATGTTCGTCGCGATGGTGACCGCGCCGGGCTGACCGGCGCGCGCGATGATCGCGGCTTCGCGCTGGTGCTGCTTCGCGTTCAGCACCTCGTGGTCGATGCCCGCCTTCTTCAGCTCGGCGGACAGCATCTCGGACGTCTCGATGGCGACCGTGCCGACGAGGACGGGCCGTCCGGCCTCGTGCTTCTCGCGGATGTCTTCGAGGACTGCGCTCCACTTGCCGCGCTCGGTGCGGTAGACCAGGTCCGGCAGGTCATCACGGGCGATGTCGCGATGCGTCGGGATGACCACGACCTCGATCTTGTAGATCTCGGAGAGTTCTTCGGCCTCGGTGGCCGCGGTACCGGTCATACCGGCGAGCTTGTCGTACAGGCGGAAGTAGTTCTGGAGCGTGATCGTCGCGTAGGTGACGGACTCGCGCTGGACCTTGACGCCTTCCTTGGCCTCCACGGCCTGGTGCAGGCCGTCAGACCAGCGGCGTCCCTCCATCAGTCGCCCGGTGAAGTCGTCCACGATGATGACTTCGCCGTCCTTCACCACGTAGTCGCGGTCGCGGTGGTACAGGACCTGCGCCTTCAGCGCGGCTTCCATGTAGCGAGTCAGCCGGAAGTTCTCCAGCGAGTAGATGTTCTCCACCCCGAGCGCGCGCTCAAGGTGCTCGACCCCCTCCTCCGTGAGGGCGACCGAGCGGTGGCGGAGGTCGATGTTGTAGTCCCGCTCCTCGACGAGCTGGGGCACGATCCGCGCGAAGCGAGGGTAGATCGAGGTGTCGTCCTGCGATGCGCCGCTGATGATCAGCGGCGTCCGTGCCTCGTCGATCAGGACGGAGTCGGCCTCGTCCACGATCGCGAACGCGCGCCCTCGCTGGGCGCGGTTGGCGAGGGTCGTCGCGAGGTTGTCGCGGAGGTAGTCGAAGCCGAACTCGTTGTTGGTGCCGTACGTGACGTCCGCGACGTACGCCTCACGGCGCGGGACCGCCACCAAGTGCTCGAACGAGCCCTGGTCGGAGACCTCCTCGCGCGAGTAGCGGAAGGCGCCGCCGCCGTTCTGGATGACGCCCACGGTGATCCCGAGCGCATCGAGGGCGGGCGCGTACCACTGCGCGTCACGTCGGGCGAGGTAGTCGTTCACGGTGACGGCGTGGATGCCCTCACCCGCGATCGCGTTCAGGTAGATTGCCATGGTGGCGACCAGGGTCTTGCCCTCGCCGGTGCGCATCTCAGCGATCTGGCCGCGGTGCAGGGTGATCGCGCCCATGATCTGCACGTCGTACGCGCGCTCGACGCCGCCGGTGGCCCGGCGGATCGACTCGCGAATGACCGCGAGGGCCTCGGGCAGCAGGTCGTCCAGCGACGCGCCGTCCTGGTACCGGGCGCGGAACTCATCGGTCTTCGCGCGCAGCGCCTCGTCGGACAGCGGCTCGATCGAGGCCTCAAGGTCGTTGATCTCGTCGACGAGTGGCTCGAGGCGCTTCAGGACTCGCTCGTTGGAGTCACCCCCACCGAGGATCTTGCGGAACATTCCCACCATGGGGCTACATCCTCCGGCCTCCGAGGGTAACGCGATCCGCCTGTGCGGGAATCCCGAAGGCGGGGAGATGTGTGAGCGGAGTGTGAGGCGCGGGCTAACCGGGGCTGGCACCCTTCGCCTCGCACGCCACCGCCACGCTGGGCAGATGTGACTCGCCCGTACACTCGCCCATGATGAACGTCATGACGCCGACGCTTTCGACGTTCCCCGGGAAGCGCACTCGTGTGAGCTGGTTGCCGTTGCGGCCCGGCGCGGCCTGGCTGAACACGATCGTTCCCTCGTCGTTCAGCACGATCGGGAACCCACCGCTCTGCGGCCAGTAGCCGTCGAAGAGCATCTGGAGGTGGCCGAACGACGAGTCCGTCGACGCCGACAGCACGAGCGACGGTTCGCCGGTGACGACGTGCTCGGGTCGGATAGGAAACTCGGTCCAACCGTCCGGCCCCGCGCCCGCGTCGCTGTCGCCGTAGGCGGCCGAGACATCGATGCGGAAGATGATCTGGTCGTCTTGCGCCTCTGCCAGTCTGTCGAAGTCGGGCTCGTCATCGAGCAACGCAAAGGTGACGGCCCCGACGATGATCGCGAGGAGCACTGCTCCGATCCCGATCTCCGACGGAGTTACCCGCATCAACGCTCCTGTACTGTCCTCGGACAGTACGGGCACTAGTCAAGCCGCCTGAAGCAGGCCCGACGTTACCGGAACAACGCTCCCACGGAGCCGCCGGTGTGGATGCGGTGGATCGCATCGCCGAACATCGGGGCGACGGAGAGGACGGTGGACTTCACCGACTTGAACTCGCCATGCACCAGCGGCAGCGAGTCCGTGAACACGATCTCGTCGAGGTCGGCCGAGTCCAGGACCTGGAACGCCCTCGGCGCCAGCACGGGGTGCACGCACGCGACGCGCACGGAGTTCGCCCCTCGCGCACGGAGCAGGCGCACCGCCGAGGCCACCGTGCCGCCGGTGAGGATCTCGTCGTCGACGATGAGGCAGTCCTTGCCGGATGCCTCGCCGATCAGCGTCATCGCCTCGGCGGCCTCTTTGTTGCCGTCGCGCTTCTTGTCCACGATCGCGATGTCCGCGCCGATGCGCTCGGCGAGGTCGCGGGCGAGCTTGGCCCGCCCCACGTCGGGGGCCACTACGCACGGCGCGGCAAGGCTGAGCGACGAGAAGTAGTCCGAGATCAGTGGGAACGCCGTCAGTTCGTCCAGCGGGATGTTGAAGAACCCCTGGATCTGCCCCGCGTGCATGTCCATGGAAAGCACTCGGTCGGCGCCCGCCACCTCCATGAAGTTCGCGACCAGGCGGGCGGTGACGGGGACGCGCGGCTGGTCCTTCTTGTCGGAGCGGCCGTAGGCGTAGTAGGGGACGACGGCGGTGATGCGGCCTGCGGAGGCGCGCTTCGCCGCGTCGATCATGATCAGCAACTCCATCAGCCGCGTGTTCACCGGCGAGACGATGGGCTGGATGATGAAGACGTCCCGCTCGCGGATGTTCTCCTCGTACTTCACGAAGACTTCTTCGTTGGAGAACTGGAACACCTGCACGTTGCCGATGGGGATCTCGAGGTGCTTACAGACCGCTTCCGCGAGCGCGCGGTGGGAGTTGCCCGTGAACACGGCGATTTCGCGGACCACGTCGGCCTCCCCCATGTTGCGTCCTCCCCGGCAGGCGCCTCAACGTATCGCAGGCGCCTCGATGTGTCGGAGGAGCGCTGGAACCAGCTGCGGAACACGGGTCGCCCGTCTGCCGCCCGTGAACGGGCTCGCGTGGTCAGCGGGTGACGGCGGAGCCGAATCGTAGCACCGGCTCCCCGTTGGGTCGCTCGTGTCCGGCACCCGCGGCGAGGTCCTCGACCGTGGGTTGCCCTCGCGTGGGGTACATCCGGCTATGCTGAATTCCCCCACCCACGAGACCCATTCTGAGCCACGAGAGCGGGGAATCCCGATGAACTGTCCCAATTGCGGTGCGGAGATGCGAGAGCGTGACCGTTCTGGCGTCAAGATCGACTTCTGCCCCGAATGCAAGGGCGTCTGGTTGGATCGCGGCGAGCTCGACAAGATCATCTCCATCGAGCTCGACGACGATGGTGAAGGCGTGCCGGCGGCGAACGCCGAGAACTACCGCGACGCCCGCCGTCGCGATGACGACGACGATGATGACGACCGCAAGCGCCGGTACCGCGATGACGACGATTACCGGAAGTACGGCGGCGAGTACAAGAAGAAGAGCAAGAAGAGCTCCTTCTTCGAGAGCCTGACCGACATGATCGGTGGCGGCGAGTAGGGCTCACGCTCGGGCGTCTGTTCCGCTAGGGTAGGGCGCGCCTGCGCACGTCTCGTGCGCGGGCGTCATCCTCTGGCACTGGTCTGCATTGACGCGGTCCACCTCAGAAATGGATCAGATGCTCGCTGCCCTTCTGCTCGTCGTCGGCCTCGTCATCCTCGTGCTGGCCGGTGACCGCCTCGTCACCTCCGCCGGCCGTGTCGCACTCCACCTGGGTATGTCCACCGTCGTCATCGGCGCCACGGTCGTGGCATTCGGGACGTCGATGCCTGAGTTCACCGTGAGCCTCTTGAGCGCCCTCGACGGGGCGGCCGGCGTCGCCGCCGGCAACGTGGTTGGCTCGAACATCGTGAACGTCCTGCTCGTCCTCGGGATCGCTGCGACGATCTCGCCGCTGGCGGTGCACCGGCGCATGCTGCGCTTTGATATCCCGATCCTGATCGCCGTCACCGCATGGGCCCTGGCCCTGTTCCGGGACGGCGAGGTCTCCCGCGTCGAGGGCATCGTGAGCGTGGTGCTACTCCTGACGTTCAGCGCGGTGCAGCTCAAGTGGTTCTCCTCGCCGGAGGTGCAGGCCGAACCTGAGCCGGACTTCGATGACCTGCCCGTCCCCGAGGAGGGCGACCGGCCAAACGTCAGCATCGAGATTCCGATTCTTGCCGCCTCGATCGGCGCGCTTGCCTTCGGCTCATGGCTCTTCGTCCGCGGCGCGACCGACCTCGCCGAGTCCATGGGTATCTCCGAGTTCGCCATCGGCGCGACGGTCGTCGCGGTCGGGACGAGCCTCCCTGAGGTGGTCACGAGCGCCATCGCGGCGTTGAAGAAGCAGGACGACATCGCCATCGGCAACGTCGTCGGGTCCAACCTGTTCAACGTGCTTGGCGTCCTGGGCGGCGCCGCTGTCGCGGCGCCCGTCGGCGTGAGCATGGACCTCTACGACTTCGAACTGCCGATGCTGGGCGCGACCGCGCTCGTGCTGGTCCCGCTCATGTGGCGGCGCACCCACATCCGCCGTACCGAGGGCATCCTGCTGCTGTTCGGCTTCGTGGCCTTCACCGCGATCACGCTGGCCCGCGGGTAGCACTCGAGCGCTGCGGAGGTCCTCGACGGGTGGCGTACCCTCTCGCCGCACGCCGGGAGGGCGAGCGCTACGCGGGAGGGGACAGCATGGCCACACAGTTCACCCAGGGCACGACGGTCGTCGAGCTGGCGGACGGCGTCTTCGCGCGCCTGCACGAGGGCCTGACGAACGCGGGCATCATCGTGGGCGACGAGGGCGTCCTCGTGATCGACTCGCTGCGCGTCCCCTCGTTCGCCCGCGACCTGATCGAGGACGTGAAGCGTCTCACCCCGAAGCCGATCCGCTACGTGGTGGACACGCACTCTCACTGGGACCACGCCTGGGGCAACGAGGAGTTCCCGGACGCCACGATCATCGGCCACGACAACTGCCGCGCCGAGATGCTCGACGTCGACCTCGTCGAGTGGTGGCGCAACCGCGCGCACACGTCCGGCATGCCGTGGTCCGAGGAGGCCACGACAGTGACGGTCACCCCACCGACACTCACCTTCGAGTCCTCGATGCGCCTCGTCCTCGGCGAGCGCGAGGTCCACCTGCGGTGGCTGGGCCGCGCCCACACCAGCGGCGACATCTTCATCCACCTCCCGGCGGAGCGGCTCGTCTTCACTGGCGATGTCGCCCAGGACGGCGGTGTCCCCTTCATCCTGGACGGCTACGTCCGCGACTGGGTCGAGACCGACACCCGCCTCGTCGGCCTTGACGCCGACCGCTTCGTCTCGGGCCACGGCCCCATCGGCGACCACGCCGCCCTTGAGGAAGCCCGCGACTTCATCCTCGCCCTCGCGGAGGGCACCGACACCGCCATCGCCGCCGGCCAGGACGAACAGATCGCCGCCCGCACCGTCACCGAGTCCATGACCGCCCGCTTCGGCCAATGGCGCGGCTTCGAACGCCTCGAAGACAGCGCCCGCTACGCCTACCGCCAGGCGCGCGCCTCGGCGGACGCGAAGCCCTCGGAGTTGCGGTAGCGCTCGGCGCACTGCTCCGCGTCGGGCTCTCCGCTTTCTGACCCCCTCGCCCGCGAAGCGGGAGAGGGTTGGGGTGAGGGTCTGCTCTGGGGATGAGCGAGCACACGGCCTCTCGTTCCTCCTCAGCCCCCGGGTCCTCCCCCGCGGCTCCGCTTCCGACCTCTGACCCCCTCTCCCGGTTTCGGGAGAGGGTTGGGGTGAGGGCCTCCTTCCGCGCCCCACTCCGCGACGTCCTCGATCGGTCGCGGAGCAGATCCGGAGGGCCCCTCACCCCCAGCCCCTCTCCCGAAACCGGGAGAGGGGGGGCGGAATCCGGAATCGGAGTCGGGGTGGAACCGGAGCCGGAACCGCGCGCACACAGGCAGAAGCCCCCGGTTCAGGCCGGGGGCTTCGTTCTGCACTCCACCCGCCGAGGTGAGCGCGACCGTCCGAGGGCGAGCGTTACTCGCTGCGGACCTCGATCTGCTTGGGCTGCTTCGCCTCGGGGAGCGGGATCGTGAGCGTGAGGACGCCGTTCTTCAGCTCGGCGTCCACGTCCGCGTCCTTCACCACGCCCGGGAGGGCGATGCGGCGGCTGACCGAGCCCCAGGAGCGCTCGCGGCGGTAGAACTTGCTGCCCGGCTCGCCTTCCTCGGACTCCGAGGAGCGCTGCGCCTTGATCGAGAGGATGCCGTCGTGCACCTGCACGTCGACCTCATCCTTCTTGAAGCCCGGTAGCGAGGCCTCCACCTTCAGCGCGCCGTCCTGCTCGTATACGTCCACCGCGAGGGTGCCCTCGTCGTTGCCGAAGGGGCCGAAGCCGGCCGAGCGGAAGAAGGGGTCATCGAACACGCGGTCGAAGACCCGGCGGAAGGGGAATGCCGAGAACCCTTCCATCGCCGCAAACGGATCACGGCGAACCACATCGTTGGCCACTGTGTCGTCCTTTCGTTGTTCCTCGGCGTCGCCGCCTGGTTCGCCACTCCCGGTGAGGGCGTCCGTCAGACGACGGGCCGAGCCAGTACCCAGATGTCCTGTGACGAGCATGGCATCACCCGATTCGTTCGTCAAGAGATCTGAGTCATCTCAACTCAAGTTACATAGACGAACATGGCTTGAGTCGATATACTCCAAGCATGGCAACAGACCTCTACAGCGTCCTCGGCGTCGCGAAGACCGCCTCCGAGAAGGAGATCCGGTCCGCGTTCCGTCGCCTCGCGCGCCAGTGGCACCCGGATGTGAACCCCGGGAACCCGGATGCCGAGGCGAAGTTCAAGGAGATCAACGCGGCCTTCGAGGTCCTGGGCGATGCCGACAAGCGGCAGAAGTACGACCGCTACGGCGACCAGTGGATGCACGCCGACCAGATCGAGGAGATGCGCCGCCGGCAGGGTGCCGGTGGCAGCCCCTTCGGCTTCGGTGGCGCGCCTCGAGGTGGCGGCGGGCAGTCGTTTCACTTCTCCACCGACGGCGAGGGCTTCGACCTCGGCGACCTGTTCGGCGCAGCCGCCGGGAACGGTGGGGGACGCCGCGGCGCCGGAGGGATGTTCGGCGACCTCTTCCGTCGCGCCTCCGGGCGCTCGAAGGGCCCGGACGCCGAGGCCGATGTGCGCGTCACCCTGGAGGAGGCATACGCCGGCGCGAAGCGCACGATCGAGATCCGCGCGGGCGAGGAGCCGTGTCGCGTCTGTGGCGGCACCGGCCAGATCGCCGGCGCGACCTGCCACGTTTGCCGCGGTACCGGCGTCGCGACGCCCCTCAAGCGCGTCGAGGTGAGCATCCCCGCCGGTGTGCGAGACGGTCAGCGCATCCGCCTCGCCGGACAGGGCGGGCCGGGTGCGAGCGGTGGCGCCGCGGGTGACCTGTTCCTCCGCGTCCACGTCGACCAGCACGCCCGCTTCGAGCGCACGGACGATGACCTCCACGTCGAGGTGGACCTCCCGGTGGAGGACGCCGCGCTGGGCGGCGAGGTGAAGGTGCCGACGTTGAAGGGCAAGACGCTCGCGTTGAAGGTCCCGGCCGGGTCGCAGGGCGGGAAGCAGTTCCGCCTCGCGGGGCAGGGGATGCCTCGGGCGGGTGGGGGCTTCGGCGACCTCTTCGCGCGCGTCCGCCTCGTGCTCCCGGAGCCGATGACGGACGAGCAGCGGCGGCTGTTCGAGCAGCTGCGAGCGATCCGCGAGCAGGGGACGCCGGAGGGTGCAGCAGCGGGCGGACGTGAGGAGGCCTCGTGACGAACGACATCCCTCACGACGAGCCGGTCTTCCAGATCAGCGTGGTCGCGCGGATGGTCGGCCTGCACCAGCAGACGATCCGCTCCTACGAGCGCATCGGCCTCGTGCAGCCCGCCCGCTCGGGCGGCAACACCCGGCTCTTCTCGTTCCAGGACGTGGAGCGCCTCCGGCAGGTGGTCCGCCTCGTGAACGACCTTGGCGTGAACCTCGCAGGGGTGGAGGTCATCCTCCGGCTCTCGAACCGCGTCGAGGAGCTCCAGGCGGAACTGGCGCGCTGTCGCGCAGAACTTGAAGCGACACGCGCATCCGTCGCGCGTACGCAAGCCCGACAGGGGCACAACGACAACAACCCGGACGGCCCGCGCGATGTACAGCGCGGGGCCTGGTTCGGTGGAGGTAACGACAGATGATGCGACAGGACCGATTCACCGAGCAGGCCCAGGAAGTCCTGCAGGCCAGCCAGCAACTGGTCCGCGACCAGCGGCACGCGCAGTGGGACGTGGAGCACGTCTTCTTCGCGCTCGTGCAGCGGCGGGACGGCCTCGCGCGGGACGTGCTGAACAAGATGGGCGTGGACACGGACGCCCTCGCGCGCGCGATCAAGGAGCGGCTGGACCGCTCGCCGCGCCTGCAGAGCGACGTGGTGCAGATCTACACCACGCCCCGCATCGTCCAGATGCTGGAGGCCGCGAACAACGAGGCCGCCCGGCTGAAGGACGAGTACGTGGGCGTGGAGCACCTGCTCATCGCCATCGCGGACGCCCGCGACGGCGAAGCCGCCGCGCTCATGTCCGAGTTCCAGATCACGAAGGAGCGCATCTACGCCGCCCTGCGGCAGGTGCGTGGCTCGGCACGCGTGGACTCGCCCACGGCGGAGTCGCACTACCAGTCGCTGGAGAAGTACGCGCGCGACCTCACCGAGTTCGCCCGGCAGGGCCAGCTCGACCCGGTCATCGGCCGTGACGTCGAGGTGGCTCGCGTGATGCAGGTGTTGAACCGGCGCACGAAGAACAACCCCGTCCTCATCGGCGAGGCTGGCGTCGGCAAGACCGCGATCATCGAGGGCCTCGCGCAGCGCGTGGTGGACGGCGACGTCCCGGACCGCCTGAAGGGCAAGCGCGTGCTCGCCCTAGACATGGGCGCGCTGCTCGCGGGCTCCAAGTTCCGCGGCGAGTTCGAGGAACGCCTGCAGGCCGTGATGAACGAGGTCCGTTCGTCGGACGGTGAGATCGTGCTGTTCATCGACGAGCTGCACACGGTCGTCGGCGCCGGCGGCGCGGACGGCGCCATCGACGCCGCGAACATGCTGAAGCCCGCCCTCTCCCGGGGTGAGCTCCGCGTGATCGGCGCGACGACGCTGGACGAGTACCGCCAGTACATCGAGGAAGACCCCGCCCTCGAGCGGCGCTTCTCGCCGGTGTACGTGGACGAGCCGTCCGAGGAGGACGCCATCGCGATCCTCAAGGGCCTGCGCCCGCGGTACGAGGAGCACCACGGCGTCAAGATCACGGACGGGGCCGTGGAGGCTGCCGTGCGCCTCGGCGCGCGCTACCTCACGGAGCGGAACCTGCCGGACAAGGCGATCGACCTCATCGACGAGGCGGCGAGCCGCCACGTCATCGAGGCCGAGTCGATCTCGCCGGACCTCCGCGACCTGAAGCAGCGCCTCGACGCCGCGAGTGAGCGCGTGGACGCCGCCGCGGAACGGCAGGACTACGAGGAAGCCGCCCGCATCAAGCAGGATGTGCTGGAGATCCAGCGCGAGTACCAGGAGCGCCGTTCCGCCTGGCAGTCCGAGCACGGCCTGTCGGACGAGGTGACGGAGCACGAGATCGCCTCGCTCATCGCGCAGATGACGGGCATCCCGGTCGACCGGATGATGGAGGGCGAAGCCGAGAAGCTGCTGAAGATGGAGGACTTCCTCCGCGAGCAGGTGGTCGGCCAGGAGCGCGCCATCACGGCGCTGGCGGACGCGATCCGTCGCGCCCGCTCGGGCCTGAAGGACCCGCGCCGTCCGATCGGCTCGTTCGTCTTCGTCGGCCCCACCGGCGTCGGCAAGACCTACCTCGCGAAGGCGCTCGCGGAGTACATGTTCGACGACCAGGACGCCCTGATCCGCCTCGACATGTCGGAGTACCAGGAGCGGCACACGGCCTCGCGGCTCGTCGGCGCGCCTCCGGGGTACGTCGGCTACGACCAGGCGGGCGAGCTGACGGAGGCGGTCCGCCGCCGCCCGTATCAGGTGGTGCTGTTCGACGAGATCGAGAAGGCCCACCCGGACATCTGGAACACGCTGCTCCAGGTGATGGACGACGGTCGCCTGACGGACAGCCACGGGCGCACCGTGGACTTCCGGAACACGGTCATCGTGCTCACCTCGAACCTCGGTACCGGGGCGACTCGGGAGTCGGTGGGCTTCCACCGCGCGACGAGCGACCGCGACGCCGAGGCGATGCAGCGCGACATCGAGCGTGCGCTGAAGCAGGCGTTCCGGCCGGAGTTCCTGAACCGGCTGGACGAGGTCATCGTCTTCGAGCCGCTGACCGAGCCGGAGATCCGGAAGATCGCAGCGCTCGAGGTGGACGAGGTCCGCGAGCGGCTCGCCGAGCGCAACATCGACTTCGAGGTGACCTCAGCCGCCCTCGATGTCCTCGCCCGCGAGGGCTACGACCCCGAGTTCGGCGCTCGCCCGCTGCGCCGCCTGATCGAGCGGCGGGTGGAGAACCCGCTGGCGAAGGGCGTCCTCAGCGGCGAGTACGAGGACGGCGACCGCATCACCGTCGACCACGACGGCAGCGAGTTCACCTTCACCCGCCACCCCGGTGCCGCCCGCGCGGCAGAGCCGGAGATCGTGGAAGCGGAGGTCGCCTCCGGCGTGTAGCGCCGGGACGCCCTCGGACAGTGGTCCAACAGCACAGCCCCTCGGGTAACCGAGGGGCTGTCTGCTAGTCTCCAGCCACGAATAGACGCCATGCCTCTGGACCGTATGGAAATGGCACGTCCCTCACGCTCGTCGAGGCTGCAACAACGCGCGGACGCCGCGTTGCTTGCGGCTGTTGAGATCTTCAACAAACCGGACTTCCTGTACCGCGAAGAGGCCTTCGCGATTCTCGTCCTGAACGGGTGGGAGTTGCTGTTGAAGGCGCGAATCCTACAGGGGGCTCAGAACGATGTCCGCGTTCTGTACGTCTATGAGCGGCGGCGAACTCGAACGGGTGCGCTCTCTCGCAAACTGTACGTGAAGCCAAACCGCTCCGGCGGCCCGCACACGATTGGGCTAGGTGAGGCGCTGTCTAAGCTCGGTAGCGATGTCCCCACAGCTGTTGTCGCCAACCTAGAGGCACTCACGGAGATCCGAGACAACGCCACCCACTTCATGAACATCAGCACCGAGCTAGCGCATGTTGTTCTCGAGATCGGTACGGCAGCAGTTCGCAACTACATCGAGCTTTCTCAGCGGTGGTTCCATAGCGATTTCGGACGCTTCAACCTCTACCTGATGCCCATCGGCTTGGTTGCCTCTGGCGTCGCCGACGCGGTCTTCACGTCACCAGATGAGCAACGCCTCCTGACCTACCTCCGAGAGCTGGCCTCCTCTCCGACCTCGCATGCCGGTGTAGATTTTCATGTCGCTATCGCCATCGACATCCGTATGAGGCGCAGCCCAGGGGCATCGGTCCAGGTAGGTATCACGGACGATCCGTCGGCCCCCGTTGTCCAGGTATCCGAAGAGAGCATCCGGCTCCAATACCCGTGGACGTATCGTGACCTTTCGAGACGCCTGCGCGAGCGGTACTTGGACTTCAAGGAGAACCAGGCCTTCCACGACATCCGTAAAGCCGTGGAGGAAGATTCGAGATACTCGCACGTCCGGTATCTTGACCCACAGAGCCCGGCCGGCGGGCAGAAGCGGTTCTTCAACCCAAACATCCTCAGCGTGTTCGATCAGCACTACACACGACAATGAATGCCTTGTGGCCCGATCAACCATGACCAACTGGCTCATCGATGAACTCGCCTACGCGGGGCCGGAGCACCTCGATCCGACGTTCGTGGCGGGGTTTGACCGCAAGCAGGGCGCGGACGACATCGACGATATCGCGGTGCTGGAGGGCTACGGGCTCGGGGAGGACTCCGTCGTCGTGGACCTCGGCGCGGGGACCGGGAGGTTCGCGCTGCGGGCGGCGCGGGTATGCCGGCGGGTCGTGGCCGTCGACGTGTCGCCGGCGATGCTCGCCTACCTCGGCGAGCGCGCGGACGCCGAGGGTGTCACGGTGGAGCGGGCGCAGGCGGGTTTCCTGAGCTACGAGCACCAGGGGGAGCCGGCAGACGTCGTCTACTCGCGGCATGCGCTGCACCAGCTGCCGGACCTGTTCAAGACGCAGGCACTCGTGCGGATCGCGGCGATGCTGAAGCCGGGCGGGATCCTCCGGCTGCGCGACCTCATTCTCGACGTCGAGCCGTCCGAGGTGCCCGCGCTCGCGGAGCGCTGGCTGGCGGCGACGGCCACCGACCCGTCGGTCGGCTACACCGCCGAGGACATCGCGCAGCACTTCCGCGAGGAATACAGCACGTTCTCGTGGCTCCTCGAACCAATGCTGGAGCGGTGCGGGTTCGAGGTCCTCGAAGCTTCGAACCCCACGGGGGCGTTCGGCGCGTACACGTGCCGCAAGCGGTAGCGCCGGACGCGATCGGCCTCGTCCGTCTCACTCCGTGGCGAATCCAGGTCACGTCTCTCGGAACCGAGACAGGTTGAGGCCAGCAGGTCCGGAGGCGATACGCCTGCAACTTCTCGCACCTCAATGGTTACCCGTTGCGCAGCGGCGAAGCGGTCAGATACCGGCATCGCGGGGCGCGGTGTTGGGTGCATTGGAGGTGTGCTGTGGTCGGGCTACTCATCCTGCTCGTACTGCTCGCCCTGCTGTTCGGGGGACTTGGCGTCATGGCCAGTCCGCTCTTCTTCCTCTTGCTTGCGGTGGTGCTGATCATCGGGCTGGGAGGCGGCGTCTACGGACGTGGCCGCTGGTGAGCGAGGTCACCGCTTGAGGTGACCCGCACTCCACGCGCAGATGCGTGAAACGACAGGGGCCCCGATCCGGGGCCCCTGTCCCGCGTGTCGCACACGCGGCGCTTGAGGACGGACGTAGACTGCCGAGGCTGTGAAGGAGCCTCCGATGCCGTCCACTACTCCGGCCGTCCGCACCACTATCGAAACTGTCCTGGGACCGATCGCGCCGAGCGACCTCGGCTTCACGCTGTCGCACGAGCACACGCCCGGCGTCCCGGCCGTGCTCGGCGTGGAGTACCCGTGGATGTACGACATGCCGGCGATCCGCCAGCGCGGCATCGACGAACTGACCGAGGCGAAGCAGGGCGGTGTCGATGCGATCATCGACCTCAGCACGCCGGACCTCGGGCGGGACATGGCCCTCAGCCGGGAGTATGCCGAGCGCAGCGGCGTGCACATCGTCGTCGCGACGGGGATCTGGCGTGAGGTGCCTCGACAGCTCCGCGCGATGACGCCGGAGCGGGTAGCCGAGATCTTCATCCGCGAGATCACGGTCGGCATCCAGGACACGGACATCAAGGCCGGCGTCATCAAGTGCGCCTCGGACACCGAGGGCGTCTCACCCGCCGCCGAGATCATCCTCCGCGCCGCCGCCATCGCCTCCAACGAGACGGGATGCCCGATCAGCACCCACCAGTGGGCGCCGACGCAGGTCGGCCGGCAGCAGGTGGACATCCTGAAGGACGCCGGCGCGGACATGAACCGCGTCTGCATCGGCCACAGCGCGGACACCACGGACGTCGAGTACCTCCACGGGCTGCTCGAGGATGGCGTGTGGCTCTCGATGGACCGCTACCCCGGCGGCGTGGTCATCGGCGCGGACGGCGAGCAGCGCCGCCCGACGTGGGAGGAGCGCAACGCCACGGTCCGCGCCCTGATCGACCGAGGCTGGGCGGGCCGCCTGATGCTGGGCCACGACTACGCCCCCAGCCTGCGACCCCGCGACTTCCCGACGCGCTACCTCTTCCTCAGCACCGTCGCCATCCCGGGGCTCCTCGCGGACGGCGTCCCCCAGGCCACCATCGACACGATGATGCGCGAGGTGCCTCGGGCCTTCCTCACCGGCGCGCGGGTGGAGGGGTAATCGAGAGAGGCGGGATGCCCTCCTACGCGGCGGAGGGCGCGAGGCAGGTGGCGTGGCCGCAGTAGCACTCGGTCGCGCCCTGCGAGCAGGCGCAGCCGGGGGTGCATTCGCCACCGCCGAGGATGCCGAACTTCTGGAGGACCTTCACGACGACGCCCACGACCAGGGCGAGGATGACGAACCGACGGAGGAAACGCATGCGCTGTGTCCCTTTCTGGCGACCCCGAATGCAGCCGCTGATGCCGTCGCATCCGGGCAGGGGCCTCTAACGATGGTACGTGGCGAGGCCGTTCGGGCCACGCCTGCGGAATAACGATCCCTCGGGGCGCTCGCGTGAGGGTCGAGGTATCGTGCGGCGCATGGCGCGACCCGCTGGCGTGCGTGAGCAGGGCAACTTCTTCGAGCCGACCACCTGGCAGGAGATGGTCTCGGCGTGCGCGGAGGTCGCGCGCGACCTCGGCCTGGAAGTGGAGACCGAGGTCTACGTGGGGCGCCGCATCTGGGGCGCTCGACGGCGCATCGACCTCGTCGTCACGGACCTCGGCGAGCGGCGGTCGCTCGGCATCGAGGTGAAGTACCAGTCCTCGCGCGGCTCCGCCGAGGAGAAGATCCCGAGCACGATCGACGACATCGCCGCCTGGCCGATCCCGGGCCTCGTCGTGTTCCACGGGCCGGGGTTCAGCGCGCACATGCGCTCGTTCCTCAGCGCCTCCGGGAAGGCCGTGGAGCTGAGCGACCTGGAGACGTGGCTCCGCCTCTACTTCGTGCTCCCGGCTCGTCGCACTGGCTTCGCGCCGTCCGAGGGCTAACGAGGTCGGGGGGAGTTCCGCGCTCGCGTCCTCCCGGTAGGTCTGTGTGTCGAGTGCCGTGCTTTGCCCTCACCCCAACCCTCTCCCGCCGAGCCGGGAGAGGGGGCAATCGGGAGGGAGCGGTGGCAGGAGGGTGAAGGCGGGAGGGGGAAGGGTAGGGCCGAGTCTGGTGCGAAGGAGGGTCATCGCCCTCGCGCAGACTCGAGGGCGCGGCGTTCCTCGTCCTGGGGGTAGTTCAGGACGAGGAGCTCGTCGATGGCGCCTCGGCGGTCGCCGCGGGAGTTGATGGCGCGACGGGCGGGAATGGGTTCGCGGCGGTAGCGCTCGCCAGGCTGGCCGCGCTTCTCGACGAACGGGCCGCGGTCCGCGCGGTAGAGGCCGACGATGTAGTCCTGCGGGGAGTTCGAGAGCATCACGCGGACGCCTCGATCGGTGAGGTCGTCGACGGCCCACTTCAGCCGCTGCTGTGCGTCCCGGCCGAACGACCCCTGGGTGTACCCCGTGAACGACGAGGTCTTCGAGAGCGGCTCGAACGGCGGGTCGAGGTAGACGAAGTCGCCGGCCTGTGGCGCTCGGAGGGCCTCCTCGAAGTCAGCGGACGTGAGTTCCACGTCCGCGAGGGCGTGCGAGGCGTCCCTCAGCCCCGGTTCGTCGAGGATGCGCGGTGAGCGGTACTTGCCGTGCGGGACGTTGAACTCGCCTCGGCGGTTCACCCGATAGAGGCCGTTGAAGCAGGTCTTGTTCAGGAAGATGAACCGGGCCGCGAGGTCCACCGCGCCGTCCGGTTGCCGTCCCCGCTGCTCGTAGTAGAACTCGGACCGTCGGTCTTCATCGGCCGCGAGGTACGCCTCGGACAGCCGGGCGAGCGCCTCGATCAGCGGCTCGACCTCGTCGCGGACGGTCTCGTACACGGTCACCAGGTCGCGGTTGAGGTCGTTGAGGACGGCGCGCCTCGGCGCTAGCTCCGGGTTTGCGAGCAGTCCGAAGAACATCGCCCCGCCGCCCAGGAACGTTTCGTAGTACGTGCCGATATCGCGGGGCGCGCGGGCAATGAGCGGCTCGAGGATCTGCGACTTACCGCCCGCCCATTTCAGGAACGGCCTCGCCGAGGAACCAGGGGCAGCGCGCCCCGCCGCCTCGTCGCGCGATGCGATTACCTCCGGCGCGGTCAGTTCGCCCTCGTCGGACGGGGCGTGCGAGGCGTGCGTCGGGAGAGGTCGGGCAGCGATGGTGGCGCGCTCCGAGTCGATGCAGGGGCGTCCGAGGTGGCCGCGTCGGGTGAGTCGGGGAGTCCCGCGATTCTACCGGTCGGGATCGTTCACTGCGACCGCCGAGCGGCACCCGGCGGCGTGTGGCCTCGAAGGGTGCTGGGTAGTGCGCGTCGTTGGCCCTCGGCAGTCAGTGTTCGCAGGAGCGGCACGGTTCCCACCCCAACCCCTCCGCCTCTGACCCCCTCGCCCGCGCAGCGGGAGAGGGTGGGGGTAAGGGCATCTCTGCATCCCACGATGCGGACGCTGCCGGGCGGTCCGCGAAGCAGATCCGGAATGGCCCTCACCCCCACCCTCTCCCGCTGCGCGGGCGAGGGGGTCAGAGTCCGGAGGGCGGCAGAGGTGTCGAATGCGGCGAAACACAGACGTAACACCACTGACACTCTCGTGACATTGACGCGAGACATCCTCTCGCTCGCGGACGAAACAGCGCACGACTGTCGGCGTGAAATCAGCGCGTGTTTGGTAGGCCGTCCGCGGGAGAGGGAGTCGGCATGGAAAGCGGGCATACCGCATGGCTGCTCACCAGCTGTGCGCTGGTGCTACTCATGACGCCGGGTCTGGCGTTCTTCTACGGCGGCATGGTCCGTGCGAAGAACGTGCTCGGAATGCTCATGAAGAACTACGTGGCCATGGGCATCGTCACGATCCTGTGGATCCTGGTTGGAGCATCACTCGCGTTCAGCGGGAGCACGACCATCGGTGACTACGGGGTCATCGGGAACTTCGATCTCTGGGGTCTGCGCGACCTGGGGCAGAGCAACGACCACTTCGGTCTGCCGTACCCGGACAACGTCCAGATGATGTTCCAGCTCACCTTCGCGATCATCACCCCGGCCCTGATCGCCGGCGCGATCGCGGAACGCATGAAGTTCACGGCATGGGCCGTCTTCATCGGCATCTGGTCGCTGCTGGTCTACGTCCCCATGACCCACTGGGTGTGGGGCGGCGGGTTCATCGCCTCCAACATCGAGGCGCTGGACTTCGCGGGTGGGCTCGTGGTCCACATCAACGCCGGTGCGGCTGCGCTCGCGCTGATCATGGTGCTGGGACCGAGGATCGGGTTCCGCAAGGAGGCGATCCGGCCGCACTCGCTGCCGCTGACCATCCTTGGCGCCGGGATCCTCTGGTTCGGGTGGTTCGGGTTCAACGGCGGCTCCGCGCTCGCCGCGAACGCCGCCGCCGGGAACGCGTTCCTCACCACGCAGGTGGCTGCGGCGACCGCCGCGACGGCCTGGATCCTGGCGGAGGCGTTCACGCACGGCAAGCCGACGACCCTCGGGTTCGTCTCGGGCGCGGTCGCGGGCCTGGTGGCGATCACGCCGGCCGCGGGGTTCGTCAGCCCGCTGGGCGCGATGCTCCTCGGACTGGTCGCGGGCGTGGTCTGCTTCTACGCGCTGCGCTTGAAGTTCATGTTCAACTTCGACGACTCGCTGGACGTCGTTGCGGTCCACCTCGTGGGCGGCATCATCGGCTCGCTGTTGCTCGGCGTCCTCGCCGAGGAGGCGTACGGTGGCGTGGCCGGGAGCATGGACCAGTTCGTCAGCCAGGCCATCAGCGTGGTGATCGCGCTGGTCTACTCCTTCAGCGTCACCTTCGTCATCGCGAAGGTGCTGGACATGGTGATGGGCATCCGAGTCTCCGAAGAGGAAGAGCGCGGCGGCCTGGACCTCGCCCTCCACGAGGAGCAGGCCTACGGATTCGTGGAGTAGGAGCGGCACGATGAAACTCGTCATTGCGTACATCAACCCGTTCCGGCTCGACGAGATCCGGGACGCCCTGAAGGAGACTGGTGTCTCCGGCCTCACCGCCATCAACGCGCAGGGCTTCGGCCGGCAGTCCGGCCACACGGAGACCTATCGCGGCGCGGAGTACGAGGTGGACATGGTCCCGAAGGTGCGGATCGAGGTGCTCGTGGACGACGTCCTCGCCCCCGCGGTGATCGACACCATCGAGCGCACCGCCCGTACCGGCTCGATCGGTGACGGCAAGATCGCCGTCATCCCGGTGGAGGATGTCATCCGCATCCGCACCGGCGAACGCGGGAACGACGCCCTCTAGCCCTCCGCGGGCGACGAGGACGGACCTCCTGAGGACGGCGATGGAGCAGGCGTCGCATCCGGCGCTCGCACGATTCCTGGAGGCGCGCTCGGCAGCAGCCGGGCGCGCCTCTCTGGGCATCTCCACCCTGGCCGCTTCCCCCCTTCTCGAGGGCGTCCCCACCACCGGCGAGGCGTCCCTCGGTCGCGGCGCTGCGCTCAGCGCCCACCTCACGGAGCACCTCGACGCTGCGGTTGCCGAGCTCGCCGAGGGGGTGGGCGGCGTCGCCGTCGTCGCGGTCGGCGGGTACGGGCGCGGCGAGCTCGCGCGGCACTCGGACGTGGACCTCATGGTCCTCGTCGGCGCGGGCGTCGAGGACCGCGCGGTCCGGATGCTCTATCCGCTGTGGGACGCCTCGCTGAAGGTGGGGCACTCCGTCCGAAGCGTCGGCGACACCGTCGCTGCCGCGAAGGAGAACGTGGAGACGTACACGAGTCTCCTCGACGCCCGCCTCGTGGCCGGCGACGAAGCACTGTTCGAAGCATTCCTGTCCACCCGCCGGAAGCTCGTCCGAGGTTCCCGACCGTGGCTGCGCGACCAGCTCGCCGCGCTGTGGGCGGAGCGTGTCCGCACGGAGCCCTGGCAGCTCCTCGCGGTGGACGTGAAGACGAGCCGCGGAGGGCTCCGCGGTCTGCACGCCCTCCACTGGCTCGCCGCTGCCGACGGGATCGCCGCCGACGCCCCAGAGCGCCCTCGATCGGCGGTGCTGGACGAGGCGCATGAGGCGCTGACGCTCACCCGGCACGCGGTCCACGCGCTGGTCGACCGCCCGAACGACACCTACCGCCCGGAGTACGCCCGCGAGGTCGCGGACTGGCTCGGCGTCGACGCGTTCGAGTGGGGCCGCGCGCTCTACCGGCACATGCGCGTCGTCGACGCCGCGGTCTGTGCCGCCTTCGCCGACGGCGCGCCGTCCGAGGCGCCTCGCCGCCGCTGGTGGCCGCGTCGCGCTCGCAGCGCCGCGGCTCCGGCTCACGAACCGAGCGCCCTCGGTGCGCTCCAGGCGACGCTCGAGGAGATCACGCCGGGTGGGTCGCTCGAGCCGGTCGGTGCGCCCTCGTGGCTGGCGCTGCTGCCGGAGTGGGAGACGCTCCGCGCGCGGCCGCACATCGCGCCGTTCCACATCCACCCCGTGGACGTACACGCCGCCCGCACCGTCGCGGAGGCGCGCTGGGTGATGGCGCAGGACGAGTTCGGCGCGCGCACCCCGGAGGTCGCCGCTGCCCTCGGGCGGCCGGAGGAGGTCCTCCTCGCGGCGCTGCTGCACGACATCGGAAAGGGGCACGCCGGCGTCGAGCACCCCGCCGCCGGCGCGGTCATCGCGGAGCGGTTCGGGGCGCGTGCCGGTCTGGGTGCCGCAGCGACGCAGCGCCTCGTCGCCGCCGTCCGCCACCACCTGCTGCTCCCCGCCGTCGCCACGCGCCGCGACATCGCGGACCCGGAGGTCATCCGCGAGACCGCCGAGGCCGTCGGTGACCTCGACACGCTCCGCCTGCTGTACGTGCTCTCCGTCGCGGACGCGCGGGCGAGCGGGCCGAACGTGTGGAACCAGTGGAAGGCGCAGCTGATGCGCGCCCTCTTTGACCGTGTCAGCGCCGTCCTCGACGCGCGCGCCAGCGACGTGCCGCGAGAGAGCGCCCCGAGCGTCGAGGCGGTCGCGGAGGCCCTCGCCGGCCGCGTCCCACCGGAGGTCGTGCGCGCCCACCTCGCCGGGCTGGACGCGACGTACCTGCTCTCGACGCCGCCCGAGCGCGTGGCGGACCACATCGACCTGATCGAGGAAGCCGCGCGCGCCGAGGGCGGCACCGCCGCGCGTCGCGAAGCCCTCGGCGAGATCGACCGCGTCACGCTCGTCTCGCCGGACCGGCCGGGCCTCCTGCAGGACGTGGCCGGCACGCTCGCCGGGTTCAACGCGAGCATGCTCGGCGGTGTCGCCTACACCCGCGCAGACGGCGTCGCGATCCAGGTCTGGCACGTCGGGGACGCCCTGAACAACGGGGGTTCGGGCATCGACGACCGCCGCTGGGCGCGCATCCTCGACGCGCTGCCGAGGGCGGCCCGGCGCCAGTTCGATATCGAGGAGCGCCTCGCGGAGGTACGCCGCTCCTACCCCCAGCCCCCGCGCCGCGCCGACATCGAGACGAAGGTCCACCTCGACAACCGCGCCTCCCGCGATTACTCCGTCCTCGAGGTCTCCGCCCCCGACCGCCGCGGCCTCCTCTACGCC
>Ga0265293_10004029_pt1 | contig 26451 bp, 29 predicted proteins | sample Munlanlewell138R_FD_192505 | JGI IMG/M metagenome (GOLD analysis project Ga0265293, IMG submission 192505) | Leachate microbial communities from a municipal landfill in Southern Ontario, Canada - Leachate well 138R | ecosystem: Engineered > Solid waste > Landfill > Unclassified | place: Canada...
CTTTGATATAAGTCCTATCTGGCGCTCTATAGGTATTTCCACTGGTACAGGTGTATAGCCATCATTAAGTATAGTGTGATTATGCTCACATGTAGCTAGGCCTATGTCAGAATAAAAAACTTCATCGGTAAGCTGTTCGGGTCTAGATAAAGCCAGTGTCTCAAATAGTACATATGTAGATGAACTAAGTGCATTTACATCTACTATCTTAATGACAGCCTCAGGTAGAAAGTGCCTAGCGACATCCCTTGTATATATGAATTGTTTATATTTATTGCTAGTATTAAGCATCCACATTACCTCTCTATCAAACTAAAGTTAACATCTTTCCAAACCCATATTTGCCCGTCGCCTCTATGTAAATTATGCGGTATGGAGCCTGCATATACCACTGCCTCCTCTTGCCTGCCGTTATAGTCATAGGTCATGTTTATAAAGCAGTTCTTAGTTACAGCAACTTGGCGCCATATTATGTCTAAAATCAAGTCTAACTCACGGCTATCTATTGCTTTATAGTTAAAAATAAACTTTCTCTTATTAGCTACAAACTCCATAACCATATCGCCATTAGCTACACGGGTGGCTTTGGTCAGCATATACGGTTCGAATGTAAAAGCCGACGGATTCTTTATTCTTATACCATTCAGTAGAAACATAGCTTACCTCCTTGTAGCTTCTATCTTTCTTATGTCGTACATCTTTCTTTCAAGCTCCTTGATTCCCCTCTCATCAGCTATAAGTGTACCTACATATACAGGGGTCTTATCTTCCATTCCAGTATTGTTGCTCACTGCTGGCAGTATAGTTTCAAGTACTTGCTTTGTTAGCGCCGATACGTCTACATATGGCTGGCCTTGTTGTTGCTGCTGTGTTCTATTTATGCTTACACCGCCATTATGCATGCTACGGAATATTACAGGGGCCTGAGTCATCCAATAGTTAAATGCCTTAGTTTGATTTGGGTCGAGCACTTGCTCATCTCTATTGGATAAGTTAAGTGCAGCTGTACCAGACCTTAGTATACCTCCATTATCACGTAATTGTACGCTCCACTTATTGGTATCCGGGTTATATACAGCATCCTTAGTATTTGGCTTTACAATCTTAAATGCATGGTCACCACCGCTTGTTATAATTGTATCACCTATCATAGCTCCATCTGGGGACCTACCATCAGCACCCACTGTCAGTGTTTTAGGTGCTCTATATATATCCGTCATATCATCTCCGCTGTCTGTCCAACCGCTCGAAGCCAGGCCAGAAGATAGGGATGAACTAGTCAATGCTCTACCTATATCTGCAGAGGCTGTTTGTATAGCTGTAATGATGTCTGAGTTACTAGACAATATTTTTTCAACCGATTCATCTATGCTTACTTTGCCCTTATCAGCCAAGGTAGACATGTGTGCTGTCATAGCAGACGTACTGCCATTTATAGCCTCACTTAGCTTGAATACAGTATTATCAGAATTTTGCTTTATAGCCCCAAGGAACACATATTTTGTTTGCTCATCAATACCAGCACCTATACCTGTGGGCATGGTGTTAGCAATAGCTGTACCAAGCTTAGCCATCACGGAAGGTTGCTCAAGAGGTACTATAGCCTCCGACTTGCCAAACTCACCAACTCTAACTAACTGGTCACCATCTACGATAGAACCATATGCGCTTGCAGGTATGTTTAAACCTTTGAGCTTAAATAGCCTAATCGCCTCAGCTTTACTGGTTGCCTCTATCTGGTGATCTCGCCCCTGGTAGCTTACATACCATACACCATTCTTTACACTCCAATCAGGCTTGTTCCTATCTCCAAAATTTATCCAGTCTTTACTGGAACTGTATGTATCCAACTTCTTAATATCTAGCATAGCATTCCTAATCGCGTCAGCTATGGCTGTTGCACCTTCCTCAGCTTGTTCCTTTGCATCTGCCATAGCGTCTGATACAGCTTGGACAAAGCCTAGGAAGGCATCCTCAGTAGCGTTTGTAATTAGGTATTCTGTTTCAGGATCACCTATAGCACCAGCCGTCTGTTTTAAGTACTCCTGGACAGTAGGTGGTAGCTCTGCAAACTTTCTAACCAAGCCACCAGTGGTATCCATACCCTCTACATACTCCTGTATTTCCATTAAGCCATTCTCAGTAGCTATGCCGGCCGCACCTAGATAATTTATTACTTCCTCAGGAAGGGTACTCCAGGTCTGATACCAGTGATCACCTATTGGAGTCAAACCATTTAGCAAGGATAGATCAATCTTTACCATGCCTTCCTCAGTTTTTAGACCTACTTGCTCCAGCATCTTGACAACTTCATCAGGCATTATATTCCATAATTCAGCATTGTTGACATACAGCTCAATTACATCAGATAACCCCTTTTCCATTATAGTGTTAAAGTCTAGCATGGTAATTCCAGCAGAGGAGGTAACTATTAGTCCCATATCCTCAAGCGACTTGCGTACTCTCTCATTTACTTTATCCCATTCTGACTGGGGTAGTATAGCTATACCATCCTTTAGCTGCTCACCAGGCTTATTTATAATCGCATAAAGTTTTTCATTCTCTTCCTCGAAGATTACACCCACTTCAGCAAAACCTGCACGCATCTCAGCCGTCAATTCCTCAGCTTTAAGTGGGGATTCTATACGTATACCATCAGCCCATTTAACTACAGACTGTTTAGTTAGCTCACCCTCTTGTGCAATGATATTGTCTATAGCCTTAAGTGCCTCAACTAGCTCAGGTGACAATCTGGCTGCTGCATCACCCATACCAGCTATATAGCCCTCTATTGTTTGAGAACCACTTAGTACTGCTTTATTAGTTATTTCAAAATAACCACTCTCAGTTATTCTCCCAAGACCATTTATTGCTGCTGTCATATCATCAGATACTTGACCAGTAAGATCTTTGTTTAACATGAAGAGGGCACTAGTCATACCAGCACTAAGTGCAGGTAGATCCAAGTTAAGCTTGGTCTCAGCTCCAGAGAAATCTAACTCAAGGCCTTTAAGAGACAATGCAGAGGCTACTGCAGGTGCTATATCTTCAGCCTGCAGAGTTACAACCCTTTCAGCGCCACTTGAGTCTGCATTCATGGCTTTCATAAAAGTGACCGTACCATCACTGTTTATCTGTATACCCGCACGTGCAAGTATTTGAGCATCCTGCACGCTTATATCTCCGATGTCTAATTTATCTGGTAGAGCCTGTGTCCACCCAATAATATTATCCTCAATAGCCTTGCTATCTATCTTCATCACAGAGGCTACGTCAAAACCGCTGAAGGCATCATTTATTGATTCAAATGTTATACCCAGCGTATCTTTTAGAGAACCTAGTATACTTTCATCCATACTACCAGCATCAAGCCCACCTACGAATGCTGACACATCACCAGCCAATGGATTATTATTCGCTGTATTATATTTCCTAGCAGGGTCAAATACGTTCCCAGTGTAGTAATCCTGCATACTGCTACGTATGTTACCCATTAGTTCATCTACTATACTGAGCATGCCAGGCTCTAAATCACCCGCACCGCTTATTGGTCCAGTTATTCCTAGTTCACTTAGCTGTTTGCCATAGTACTCTGAACCCAATAGCTGATTAACACCAGCAACCCAGTCATGTCCAAAACCTACTGAAGGCATAATGACAGAATCCATATAGTCACCATACCTCTTATAAAATTCCTTAGCTACCGGTGAAGTAGTATCACCTGTCTTAAGTAGATAGTCTGTTATCTTAGCTAGACCAGAATTTTTATCAGCTAGTGTAGCTATCATTCTATCCAGATCAGACTCTTTGTTTATATATTTGGATACAAACATATCGGATGCCCCACGACGCGTGGTATCCCCGCCGGATAAAACATCCATATATTTTTGCCATTCTTTATCTGGCAACATAAGCATTTCATTGCTCTTACCAGATATAACTTGGGAACCCCAGAACATTCTCTCCTGCTCTGTCATTTCGCGATAATCCTGTAAATAAGTATCTAAACCCATACCAGCTATGTCGCCTACTGTAGTTCCTCTACTTAATGCAGCTGCTTGCTTATCTTTGGGCAGCCCTGCAACCATTTCCTTAAAGCTTTTGTTTTTGTTCACCTCAGATACAATAGCGGGTATCATCAGTGCTATCATAGCGGCATTACCTATATTTCCAGAGACTTTATCAGGCACTTTTATAGTCTTACCAAAGATACTGTATGCTGTACCTGAGCCCTTAACTGCGCTTGCCGCGGCCTTTGCTGCTTCATCAGCCGCCGTCTTTGCTGCTTTGCTCGCTGCTTTATACGCTTCAGATTCTGTTGTGGTTGTCTTCTGCGTACCGCCCCTAGTAAACTTGGAAGAGTATACATACCGTTGATTTGCTTCCTCCATACGTTTAAGGGCTTCAGCCATTTCTTCTGCAAATTTAGCTGCATCCTGCGCTGCATTCATAGAAGCAGGATCTTTGAAATATGCGTAGCGTGCTTTCTCAAAGAACTTTAAGAATGACTCAGGATCAGAGCCCATACCAGCATAAAACTTACCAGCAGCACCTGGCTGGCCATAATTAGTATTGTACCTAAATGTAGACCATTCTGAGGAAGAACCCCTATTGCTATTTACATTCTGTGTTGTAAAACCTAGTTTATTGCGCTCCTCATTTGTGCGTTTAGTGGCTGCCAGTACCTCAGCAGCAGTAGCAGCACTACTTGCTGCGGCAACTGACTGTACCGCAAGTATTTCTTTAAGGGCGTCCGCATATACAGTATAACCTGCAGAACCAATCGAGGTATCTACTGGTCTAGTGATCTTCCCAGCTTCCTTCCATTCGTTCATTGTAGCCGCTGTATTGTTTTCTATCCCTAATTCTTTGAGTAGATTTTTTGTAGTACCCCTAAACATATTTACTGCGTGTTCTACGGGTTTATCACCGGAAACTATTTCATTTAGACTAACATCGAGTTTTGCGTAACCAGCTGCTTGTCTAGCATAGTCATCAAACTGCCGGGTTAAAGTGCCTAGCCTATTATCCACTTGACCCCTAAAGGTTTCTAATACGTCTATAGACTTATTCAACTGTTCCGGGGTAACTTTAGTGAGTAACTTAAGATTTTCACTGTTAGTGGCGCCTAGATTCTCTAGCACCAGTGTCTTATCATATATGAGCCTGCCAACGTCCTTATCATTAGGGTCTATTATACGCCTGGGCTCTTGATCACGTAAATCCGTCAGTATGTCTATTACATTGTTTAATCTAGCTAAACCAGTTGCGCGCTGCGAGGAATATTTACTGCTCAGGTTCTTGGTAACCTCAACAAGATATGTATTTAATTCCCGTATAGGAGTAGATACTTTTAATGAGGCTGACTGGTGCCGTACAGTAGGATCACCTATTACCATACCCATATTATTCCTAAGCTGCAGTAGTTCTTGTATTTGAGGTACATCAAACCTAGCTATTGTACTCTGCATCTCCATAAGGGCATGTCCAGCCTGCTTTACATCCTTACGCGTAGATGCGGGTATTTCAAATTCAACTACCAGCATGCTATCCATCATGCGTTGTATTAGGTCAGTCTGGCCTGCATTCTCCCTGATCATATTACCTGCCAGCTCTTTAATTAGATCAGTCTGTCTAATAGGATCTAGCCTAGAAAAACTAGGGTCCGATGCAGCAGGTAGCGTAATACCCATTTTACTTAAGTCTAAGAAGGCTCCCCAGTTAGACGCCTTACCTAATATGGCTGCCTGTCCAGCAAATTGGTAGCCTATGTCGTCCTTAAGTGCAAGGAGTGCTTCAAAGCCTTCTTCACTTACTTTCCATATACCATTCTCAAAGGTCCCAAACTTAACGAGTATCTTTTCCAGATACTTCGTACTTTGGTTTACTTTTAAGTCTATACCGCCAAGTAGGTTGCCAATCTGCCCAATAAATCCATCGAACTGCGCTTGAAGAGTAGCATCTGGTGTAAACAACACTGCGCCACGGTATAGTTCAAAGCCACTATTGCTTAATTTTTGTTTAAGAGCAAGTAGAGCTGGGTCCTCAAATATACTACCTGCAGTCATATTTATGAGTGACGAAGTTGAGGGCCCGGGTAAATATATCTCTCCTACTTCCTCTGGGTTTAGGTTAGATATTATTATTGAGGGCGTATTCTTACCGTAACCACTGTGCCCAAACATGCCAGCAGATTCGCCAGCAGAAAGTACAGCGGTTAATTTACCCGTAGTAGGCTTAGAGAGTATTTTATTTGACTCTTTTATCTCCTCTGGTAGCGCTTCATAAAGTTCAGTAGCGCCCTGTTTAAGTGTGTTAGTAGCCTCAGTCAACCCATCGAATGCTTTTATCTGTTCCTTTGACTTTTCTGCTAATTCATCTAGAGCCATGTTCTTAACTGTATGAGTAGGTAGCTCTGTATAAGGGGTTGTGTGGATTAGATTTTGGCGCTCAGTTTCTTCCTCATACATTTTTACTGCATAATCGAAAACCTCCTGTATACGCGGATCGTTATATACTTGGGATCCATACTTGCCTTGTATCGTTTCTCTCCACTTATCAACTGCCTTATAGAAGAGCTTGTCTCTACCTATATTGCGTTCAATAATATTATCCAGCGAATCAGCAACCTGAGTAGTTAGTGCCACTACTGCTTCTTCTGTAAATATTTGTCTAGCGTTATTTATGGCCCTGTATACTTCTGGTGCTTTGAGCTGCCCCTCAGCATATTTGTCAGATAAATCCTCGATTGCAGTAGCAAACCTCTCTTCTCTTGCATCTAGATTAAGCGGCTTTGTATCTTTTAATATTTTTGAGGTTGTACTATGTATAGCCTGAACCGGCGTTAGTGGTTTACCACCTCTGCGCAGCTCGGCTCTAGTTTTCTTAATCTCATTGAGGACTTTATCCGATTTAGCTGCGTTATCAAATGCTTCCTCTATCTGTTGTATGGCATGATCAATGTATGCAGGGGATATACCTGCTGATAGACCATAGTCCCTAAATGCCTGTATCAATTCAGCTCTAAACGATGCTACATATTCCTTTGTTAAAACAAGCTGCTCTCCGGACTTAACTATAAGATCTTTCCTTAAGTCTTTTATAACTTTATTAACCTCGGGTAGATCAGAGGTGGCCTCATCCATTTTGGCAACACCAGAAACTAACATTTGCAGGTACCCATATGTTTCACTAGTAGTATATAAGAATTTTTTACTATACTTACTCATAGCTGTAATAGGCTTTAGCACACTAGGCATTCCTGTAACTATCCTATCTGTGACGGTATTGTTAAATGCCGTATTCCTGTTTATTTGCTCTGCTTTATTTTTTAGTGTATCAATGTCAGCTCTCTCAAGCGGTGTGGTAGATGCTCGGGACTTATACTTTATACTCTCATCTAGCCGCTTTACCTCATCAGAAACTTTACCGATCTGGTCAGTAAAATTAACATTACCATAGGCTGGATTAAGCGCCCTATTGGCCGATCTTGTATCTTGTTGTGCCTTTAATGCTTCTAGCTCATTCTGTTTAGCCTGCAGTGAATTATTATCCCTAACAAGCTGTGAAAGTAAATTTATTCTATTCAAAGCAGCTTGGGTGGCTTCTGACATAGTACTTAGACTTGCTACTCCATCAGCTATATCTTTATATATTAGCTCCGCTAACTTACGCATCTCATTAACAGGTCCTTCTATACCTGCCCCTGTATACCCGCCTGCTTTTATAAGCTCAATAATCTCATTAATGCCAGCAACCAATTTCTGTTGGCGCCTTTGTGGTCCACTTAGTGTTGAATAACCCTCTATACTACTCGCTATATCTTCCGCTCCATATTTAAGGGCATAAGACGATGAGGCTTTATCTATCTCTTTAATCACCGAATTAAACTTGCTCCGTAAGGGATCTTTGAGCTCATCTGCTGCACTATCAATAGAAAGGCGAATAGCCTTAGCCTCTTCGACTAAGGATTCAATGTTGTTTCTATCTACTAATTTACTTATCTCCTCTGTTGCCGCTACACTGAAGCTGTCTGCTGACTTACCTAAATTATGTAGTATTCCATTCATATTTTCAGTAAGCTTTTGCCTATAATTTAACTTCTCTTGTGCCTGGGCTAAAAGATTTTTTGTTTCTTCGGCACTTAGGCCGCCCTTTTTAATCTCTGATAATATCCTTTTAAGGTCCGCATCTATCGCATCTAATTTAACTTGATTAACTGTAAACTTTTTATTTAGTGTGTTAGCATTATCATCTATTGTCGCTTTAAGACCAGAACCACCACTGGAACCAATGCCACCTTTTGGCTCATCCGGCATAGATCCATTCTTATTGAATATCTTCCCTAGCTTCAATAATGCAGGGAGTATACCAGCCAAAAGTAGTGTTGTAATTAAGCTGTCATCTAATCCCTCAGTTATTGTTTTGTCTAGTGGTGAACCACCAAATACTTCTTCCCATGGGAACACAGCTCTATTTGGATCAGCTGAACTGCGGGTAGGAAAGGCAAAAGCAGGTAAGCTCAGAAATGCACCAAAGTCAGGTAAGGCCGGTAGACCGTTACCACTGCCTGATAGGGCTTTATCCGGGATAGAGTAGACTTCATCAAAGGCAGCAACCCAATCGCTTTTAACGCTCTTAGCAGCTTTTTTACTGGCATTAGCAACATCCTCAAAGGCATTAACACCTACATCACCACTGGCATCCAAATCTTCAAAAGGCGCATTAAAAGATTCCTGGTATTTAGCTATTTCGTCATTGTAAGCCTGCATATCAGCTGCGTACTTTTCATATGCTTCCATATAGTCATCGGGCAATATATTGGACGACTTTGGATTCAATCCAGACATGAGATTATTCAGCGATGCAAAGAAACCAAGATATATAGCTATAGCCGCGGCGCCACCCATAACACTAGCTGTAAGTAATTTACTTGCAGTAGTCCATCTAGCCATAAAGGGTAGGGACGCACCCATTACAGTTATCAGGCTATAAAATCCATGACCCAATTTAGAGAGTCCTTGACCAAGAAAGCTTAATGCATGTGCGGATTTATAAGCTATAAATAAAGAGGCTAGACCAGTTCCAAACTTTTCTAATGCATCCCCAGTTATGCCTAATTTATCTGTAAGCTTATCAAAGAAAACTATAACATGACTAGTAGCCCTAGCAAGTGCTGTTAGTGAGTAGCCTAGGACACTAACCTGCGTATAGGCTGTTGTACCCAATAGCTTTATAAGAGGCATAGCGTTTATAGTGACTTCTTTTAAGGCACTAGCAAGTAGACGCACGTTACCTATTAGATTAAGTACTAATTGCCCAGCTTTACCTGAGGCATCCAAGTCTATAAGCACCTGCGTAAATAACCCAGCTGAACCCAGCTGAGTTGATACATCTCTATAATCATCAAGTAAATCCCTAACAACACGCATCTTATCAGCTAGTTTTTCATAGGCTCCTATACCAGCCTGCTGTACTATTATAAGAGAGTTATCCTTGAAGGTATCAAGCATACCTGTAACAGTCTCCGCTACTCTGTCGGCAGCTCCTTCGTATCTTTTCTCAAGGCCTCGTAATATAGCCACAACAGCTTTATCAGCAGATACCCAATAATTACCTATCTTTGATATTTGCTCCCCAGTAAGACCAAGTTGTTCCTGGAGTATTTCATAAATAGGTATATTAGCATTTGCTAGCTGTCTTATTTCCTCATTCGCTATGCGTCCTTTTGTAAGCATCTGGCCTAGACCAAAGGTTATTCTCTGTAAGTTCTGTTCAGTGGCGCCAGTGGCCGCTGCTGTATCAGTGATTACTTTTAGAAAGCCTTTGGTATTCTCCATACCAACACCCATGGCCTGCATATACTTAGACAGTGCTAAAGCATCTTGGGTACTAAACGGAGTTCTTGCAGCGAATATATTTATTTCACGTAAGTATGCAGCAGCTTTTTGTGCTTTATCTGCACCCTTTACGAAGTATTCCATAGAAATAGCAGCAGTTTCCATATCTCGAGAGAATTGAAAAGCTGCTGCACTGGCATCTGCCATTACATTAGATAATGTATAGAAGGTCTGCGATACAAGGATACCAGCTATAATACGCTTAGTATCTTTGATACCTGACATAGCCTGCTGCCATCTGTTATCAAACGCCTCAGCCTCTGTAGACATGCTTTCCATTGCAGACTTCCATCTAGTGGTCATTTTATTCACTTGTTGGTTTAGGCCACCATCTTCGAGGTTTACCTTTATTCCTGCATATGCAAAAGCCATACCAAAGCCCTCCTATATTAAAAACGGCACGTCTTCGACAGTTTGGGCTACCCTTTGCTCAGCATTTGGATTTAGTATTTCAAAATGTTTGTTTGTAAGTAGCCTAATTTTTACTGGCGTAGACCTCCAAAATTTTCTTTCGGACATTCTTAGCGTGACTGTTCCTAGATAGTAAAGTAAAGGCCAATCCCAACCACTTACTGTGTCGGTTGAACCAGTGTTATTACTTCCTTTGGAACTTCCGCTGTTTCCTCGTTTTTTGTTTCACCTTCCCCTAAACCAGGGGCAAGATCCTTCATAATAGCTTCAACTATCTTCACATTAAGCTCTCGATAGTTCCTGAATGTCATAGCCTCTGCTACTCTGCGTTTCGTTAGCTTGTAGCCAATTATCTCATCATCACTATTGTAGATAGCATTGTCATGAAGCATGCCAGCCCATATAAGCTCGAGCGTATCTGAATGCTTTGCTACCCTTTGTTGCTTATCTTTTTCTGCAAGCACAAGTGCAAGGGGTACATTGTCAATTTTCACTTCTTCTATGTTTATTGGCGAATCATTATATGTCACAGCCGGTTCAAGCTTCTGTGCCACATCTCCAAACAACATACCGAGTACTTCATCTACTGAACCGTAGATTTTCTCTAGCTCACAAAAAGCAAGCATGTCATAAACCAAACGATATTTATTACCGTTTAGCTCAAATACTGTATCATTAGGCCTAAATACCTCAGGCATTGTTACTAATTCAGTCATTGCAGTCTCCTCCTATAAAGGGTTTACTCCTTAAATTTACACATTGTTACAGCTGCTTAGGGTGTGGTTGTACTCACGTTTGGTGAGGTGAACCAGGTTGTGGCAATATTCTCAGCTGCGTTTTCATCATCTGTGTCTACTGAAATGCGCCATTGACCATCAGAATCTCTCCTTAGGAAGTTACCGGTGATTGTGGGTGTATTCCAGTTAATGGAATCAGCCTTGGTCTGGTTGTTGTCATCAGGAGCGGAGAACTTACCCTTAAGGTACCAGATAAGTCTGTCTGCACCGTTTGATTTCTTGACGGACATCCCAACAGCCACATATGGCGGAACGTCGTCAGCAGAATGAACAAGAATGCCGGTATCAGCATCGTAAGTAGCGCCGAGTAATTCTGCTCTCTGTGCAGCAGGAATGTCTGCTACATTCAACTCGAGTGTCATAGCCCCAAGAGTTGAAGCAGTGTCATACGGGCCATCATCAGCGAACAAAGTATCATTGGACGCATTGGGCGAGAACGTTGCGGTGATTGCACCTAATATTCTCGTCGCACTATCATACTCAGTTGATCCATCTGTGCCACCTATTGTAGTAGGCGGTGTGTCTTCAGTTATAACAGCGTAGACTAAATTGGTTAAACCAACAAGAACACTCTTAGACATGTCTTATGCCTCCTTACGTTAAAACTTTAGTGATAGCTTTTAGTGTGAAATAATAATATTTCCTATTCTGCTGATCTGTCTTCTCCCAAATAGGTGTACCCTGAAGTTCTACAAACACTGTTAGGTTAGGCATTGATACCACACCGTCCTCAGTTCTCAAAAGCATATAGCATGCCTTGGCTAATTCTTTTGCATCATCGTGCAGTGCATCCCTAGCTGTTATTTTAATGTAGTGCTTCTCAGCATCTATCTGAGGTAAAACATGTCCAGCTTCTTTTGGTTCCGTAATACATATGCATTTGGTACCAGAATCAGGCATTTCATTTCTAATGATACTGGTCCCAGGACTTAGAGAGAGTGCATTAGCTATGTAGTTTTGTAATTCTACTAGTATGTCCACTATAATACCCCCTCTAAATCCTTTTTGAGTCCGACCAGTATTTCATCTGTTAGTTCTTTTGCTTTCTCATTGAGTAGGTCTTCTATTTCATAACTAGTAATTAAATTCTCGTCAATATTGGGTCCACTCAAAAATACTTGCACTGAAGATTTTGTTGGTACGGTCATCGTCTCTACATCATCGAAACTTAGAAGCGCGGGTTTATCCCTACTTGCCACCTCCTTGATTACCCGGGTAGATGAATTCCTTATAGACTTAACTAAAGATGAAAAACCTTTTTGAACTGCTTTCTTATCATACTTCATCATAAGTATATCACCTGTAGGTCAACGGCTCCAGTTCTCCAGTTATTAAACTCCAACAATCTCCTTATTTCATAGGTCACGCCTTTATGCTTTATCTTGTCGTCTTCAGTAACGGTAGCTTTTTCAGGGGGCAAGTATAATTGTGTCTTTGATACGTACTCTTTGCCTGTTTTGTCTGTTATAAGCGTTATGTTATCGACTATATAGGCTTCTGACATAATACTCTCACTATTAAGTTTATCCCCAGCTGCTGACATTCCTGAACCACGCTCAATTGTAAAAGGCATATTACACCAGTGTACCAATGAGCTAAACATTTGCCATCATTCCTTTTTCAAACACTTTTTCTGCCTGGTACTCAGGAGAAGGAGGTGTACCTGAGTACCCAAGGCCTTTTTCTAATCTATCTGCCTGCTCTTTATAATACGAGAGCCTGTCAGTAAACGTTTCCTCCTGTGGCCCAAGCTTTTGCTTGTTAGGCTTTTTGGTTAATAATGTAGCACACTGTCTAAAAGCAACTGCCAATCTTTTTTCTTCTGAAGGATATTGACCTATTATCCAATCCAATTCTTCATCGGTTAAGAGCATCTCTACCTGTACAGTGTCACCACATAGAAAGCGTATCTTATCCCTATCAGAGCTGCTTGGACCAGTATACGTGAAAGACATGTTTCACACCTCCTCTATTTTTGAGGAGTAAATGAAAATGAGAACAAGCCTTTCTCCTCTTCTTTGTCAACAACTTTGTCATTATCCTTTATGATATCCTCACTAAAGGAGTCCGAGGTTTCGGCCGGCTGGCCTACTTCCTCGGGTACCCTTGCAGAGGAGACTGCCTTAACAATTTTCCCCTCGGATTGCCGTAGGTAGGGGGACCTAATCATAGATGCTTCTACGATATCACCCTTCCTATAGAACACACCATACGAGGTAAATGGCCTAAGCACTAGATACTGCATGTTATACCTCCCTTAAACTAAGCTAGTTAAGAAGGTACCCATATCAGCACATACTTGCTTCATATCATAAGCCATCTCACACTCAAGTCTCTCAGTACCAAGACCTAATTGATCCATCTTGATTCTGACCATACGTGAGCCATACGCACTTGCTCCCTCAAGACCTGTCCAAGCAAAAATGTAGCCAGCAGTAGGTGCTTTAAGGGATGGAGTAATTGTTCTGTGTCCAACAAGCATCTGGCCACTATAGATGAAGTCTGTTGAATCAGCTTCCTCATCATATCCCGGAGTGGTCGGACCAGCATTCACAACACCCCATGGGATGAAGATCTTATCAAGCTCAAACAGCGAAGCAATCAGATCAACAGTAACGATACCCTTTTGGGTATACTTGATTCTGTCAAGGATAGCTTCGTGGTTCTTCAAAGCATAGAAGACATCAGGTGACATGATAGCAAAGTTTGGCCTATAGCCTGTGGTCCCTGCCTGCTCTAACATAATGTTAGCCATGTCGCCTACTGGGTCAGACGCTGGATCTGACCATTTCTTAACTTGACCAGTAGTTGGCGAGGCTGCCCCAGCGATATCTTTTCCCCAAATCCCTGTCTTGAAGAATTTATCCTGGAAGTCAATCTCACGTTTGAGCAGCATCTTAGCTGATAGTATCTCGGCGGTGTCTTTATCTACGTTGATAGGCTGATCATAGTTGACTTTCTCTTCAGGAGAGATATCATAATGAAGAGCATATTTTCTGCAGAAGTAAGGCTCCTCCAGCTCGATGTTCCAATCCATACCGAAAGATTCAGCTCCACGGCCTCTCTCCCTAACTTCATCCCTGAAAGAATCTGACTTACTATACTTGAAGTATACATCAGATCTCTTCTGGACCTTGATGATAGGGAAAACCTGATCTGCAATAAAAGCATTGGCTCCTTGCATGTAAGCTACAGAGATGTTGGTTAGCGCCCTATCAATGTGGCCTAAATTTGTAAATTCTGGCATCTAATCTTCACTCCTTCCTTATGCGCCTGAGCCGACACTTGGTACTAACAAAATAGAACCAGTGGCACCCTTAGTGATATCCATTAAAGCAACACCGACGGCATCATCAGCTGCGAGAGCAGAGACAAATAACCCCGTTTTTGTTGTGTCTACCTTTACCCTGCTGCCTTGCTCTACGTCTGCCGATACTTTTCCTGGGAAGATACCTTGTACTACTGTACACATGTCGTCTTCTGATTCGGCGCCATATTGCACGATACCATAAAAGATACCGCTACCATCAGCTTTTTGAAACTTGCCGTCAGAGTCGATTTCGGCAGCGTCATATTTCTCGATGGCCTCTGAGGCATGCCAAGCAACTCTAGTAGTTATCGCTTCGAAAGCACCTGTAGCCATTACTTAGCCCCCTTTACATATTTGGCATAGACGTCTGCATTAACTTCACATGCTTTAGAGAAAGCCTGCTCAAATGTTACGTCCGCCTCTTTTGTCATGATTTCTTTAGCAGCTTTTTCAAGAGCTACATAAGCATTATCATTGTCTATAAACTCTCCTGGAGCATCCTTACCCTTTGCGGTAAGCAGTCCCTCTTCAATAGCTTTTGCAGCCTTCTGAAGAACGGTAAACGCGGCTGGTGAAATACTCTTAAGTACATCATTCAGCTCCGCTTCATCACAAGGAATAGCCTTCACAGCTTCATACCTTGCTTTAGCAAGAGATTCTGCTTGATCAGCTAAAACTACGTCCAGCTGTGAGCGCATCTTCTCAACATAACTCTTGAGCTCAGGGGAAGCATTCTTATAGATGTCTTCGGATACTTCCTCCACTATAGGCGGCGTTGCGGCCTTTTCAAGAGTTTCGATCTTGTCATTAAGTTCACTAAGAACCGTAGCGTGTGTATCATCTTTCGACTTTTCTACTGTTGCAATATAGGACTTAATGACTCCAGCCTGTTCAGGCTTCAATGATGCCAACAAGGTCTCAAAATCATTCGGCATATTGTCTTGCTCCTTTCCCTTTTTTAATAAAATATCTGCTCTAGTATTTGAACCAGTGTGCACTAAGTCAACTCTGTCCAAACGAAGATCAACAAGTAAAGTTTTCATGGCAGGTATTTGACCTTTCTCCATTTTTCTTTACCTCCTTACATTATATAATACGTATTTACAGGGCTTTTGGTACCAGTTATTATCGGCAAAGTAAAAAATATTTTTATTCACCGTACTCATCCAGTGGGACCCGTGTACCTGTCCCCTGTATAGAGAACATATTGAAGTCACCCTCGATAACCTTCTTGTACACAGCAGGATCAGGGATATAAAAGCCTATCCACCAACCTTCTGGAATAGTTCCCTCAGGCACCCCCATGAGATTCATTTTCTCTTTTGTAAACATCATACTTTCTACTATCCAACCACACTCAGTGGACCACTCATGGTTAGCCCCAGCAAGGCCAAAATTCAAGACATAATTGTATGCAGCACTTTCTAGATCTTCTGTCTTAATTATATCTCCCTGCCAATCAAATGGAGCCGTGCCATCTTCTTGTACAGTGACATTTGCCCAGCCAAATATAAGCTGCTGTGGATCGTCTTCATCATTGAACTTACCAAAGTTACGCATAACTTCATCATAGGCCTCATCCTCGCCCCATTTACGTTTACGATTAACCGCCCCTTTATCAACTGATACCTTAAAACCGGCTAAGTCTTCCATAGGATCCTTATAGATACCCTTGAACACAGGCTCAACTGACACGGGTCTAAAGAGAAACTTTCTTACTACTTCATCGGCCATATTTACCTCCTTTCTACTTTAAGTCGTTATCTACTTCATCTTGCTCACGCGGCCCATCATCAGGGTTACCATTTGGATCATCTAATACATTCTCTTCATAGGCACTACCTCCTGTCTCTCTGGCAAGCAGCATAATCTCTTCTTCCTTAAGCTCAGGAGCATTTGCTACCTTCATAATGAAATTGAATAGTTCTTTGTTCTTAGTTATATCTATATTTGCTGCACGTAAGATTAATGCAATATCTTTAAGCGTAGGCTCTTCTACTGCATCCGCAACAATAATAGGCATATTAGTTAGATCAGTCACGCCATTCAATATCAGCAGCCTTGGAACAGCTACCTTATTGAGTTGGGCACATATAGCCCCACATATGCTCTCAATGGCCCTTATAAGCAATGACTTTTTGGTATCTGCTAGTGCAAACGAACCAGTTCTATCACTACCTAGTAGCACAAGGTCAGCCAGCATGGTCACAGCCATTCTGCTCTCATGTCTATGGATGACCGTGTCTGTGTTCAGTCCTTGGCTACCACTAGATGGACTTAGTAGCTTAAGATCCCAGCCAAATGGCAGAACTAACCCATGGTTCCTATCCTGCCTAAGACCATTCACGAGCTCGGTTGCCCAGGTCAATAACTTAACCATACGTGGATCATCGGGATCGAATAGAGGAGTGTCTTCATCAGGCTGCAGCATAGGTATGCCGGCTAAATGTCGTTCTATTCCTATACCTTCGAGCTCTTCAATGTACTTCTTGAAGTACCAGGGTCTGTAGGCTCGTCTGAGTAATGATTGGCCTTCAGGATTTCCCCTAGATTCTTTAGTCCTAAAAAGCAAATTGCCGTCAATAGGTATCTTTGGATCTGCTCCACCTCCTATAATAGCGCTGTCACTCACATCCTGCACAAATGACAGCACCTCGCCAGTGGAGCTATCAAACTCCCACTCTTTTAATGTTGCTTGTGATCTTATAGGCATCTTTTGCCAGCCTATTTTACCATCAGTATACTTAGATTTGAACTTGACATCCTTTTCCAAGGGCCCGCGCCTTGTCTTATAGACCAGCTCATGGAAACTGAAGCCATAAATAAGCATAGATAGTACTTCAGATATAAAGGCGTCCCATGATACATCCATATCTTCCATACACTGTTCTATAAACACTTTCCATTCATCCATGGTGCTCTCTTCAGCATCCTCAGGCATCTTTACATGCCAGTTTGCCTGCCTTATAAGAGTCTCTATTAGATACAAACAGCCGCCTATTACTGGGTCATTACTCGACATTTCCTGATAAACCTTCCCAGCATCAGGCCAGCGTAAATTAGATATAAATTCTTCCTCAACAAAGCCACTGGAGGCCCTAAGACCTACAAATCCAACTGATTTTTCTGGCGCCTTTGTATCCCCTTTAGCTTTACTTACATCATAGCCTAAAATTTTCAAACTTTCACCTCCTATAGATATTCCATGCCTGGGCTGCGCCAGTATGATCCCTCATAACTTGGTTTTACAATCCTCCTTACTATTTCATCTGGCCGTACAGTTATGCCCTTTTTTGGGTTAAAATATGCAAAAGACCCAGATAAACCATCTACTATATCATCATTTAGTCCATTTGGAAATGCATCAAGTTGACTATATAAATCAAGGGTATTGCGACACCTATTAGAAACGAATATGTTGCCTAACTGCATAGCTGAGGCTACAGGTCTAGCCCGCTCTATTTTAGACACAACAGGCTTTATACCCTGGAAATCATAACCTCTAAGTATATTAGCGTATCTCTCGATATTAGCTGCGCCTGAGTGACCTCCCTCTTCCTCCATACGGATTGCACAGCTATATCCATCTGATTCAGCTGCTTTTAAGATAATCTCCTCAACATCACCGGGCCTTTTCTGCATCTTAATAATATCCTCTATATAATAGATTCCCCTGCTATATGCCAGCTTAAAACCCACTGTCCAGTCAGGATCCTTTGTATTTGTATTCTTCTTCCTATATTTGGGATCTATAGAAGCCAGATCCCAGAACCTTACCCTCTTTGCATACTCGGGGATAGACAATGCATCTATTGCTATAAGCCAGTTCCTATCGAATAAGTCACCCTTTGGTCTTATCTCCCAGTTACCGTCTTCGAGTTGGGCCCTAGTCACATCGTCCAACTCTGCCAATGACTGCCTATACTCTTCAGCATCTAGATAAGGGTTGTCAGCTAGCCCAGCCTGTAAAAAAATACGCTTAGGCGTACCATCATCTTTTTTGTTATCTACAAAGAATCTATCATAGTAGTAGTCTCCATACTGCCCGCCAGGGTTAGCGGTTGCTCTAAATCGTATAGGTATCCCGGAACCCTTTAGTCTCCTAAGTCTAGAGAACAGATATCTATAGCTTTCAGGAATTATATGCGTGCACTCATCCATACCTACAAATTGAAACTCAGATCCCTGGTATCGTAGGTGGTCAGCCTTATTTTCTAAATAGCCAAAAGACAGCGTAGCACCTGTCTCATTAAATATGTATCTTTTCTCCTTATCCTTCCACTGTATTAGCCCCTTATCTATGTGTGGAGTAAGCCAATCCTGGCTCATAGGTATCAGCGCCCCAGGGAGCATCAAGTCAGAGAATGTTTTTCTAAATAAGATTGCATTATACCCAGGTACATCGGCATATTGCAATGCAGCTGTCAATAATAGCACTGACTTTCCTCCACCAGCTGCGCCTCCATATAAAAGCTCTCTCCACGAATTCAGTAGCAATGCTGCTATCTGTTTAGGCGTAGGTGTGATTGGTATATACTTATTAAGTCTAGGAGTCATTGCTTGTTGCAACTGTCTGACTTGTTCCTGTGGTAGAGTAGATATGTCCACAACATTGCCCCCTTTTTATTTGTGCAGTCCCCTCTGTTCATTATGCTCCGGCGGTGCCTACAATCTTAATACCGTTTACGTACGCGGTCTTTCCTGCTGCAATATCCTCTTCAGTGGCGTCTGCATCAGACGTATCTAATGGTACATAAGTACCCACTGTCTTAATGCCGTCTACGTACGCAGTCTTTCCGGCTACGATATCCTCTTCAGTGGCGTCTGCATCAGACGTATCTAATGGCACATAAGTACCCACTATCTTAGTACCGTCTACGTACGCGGTCTTTTCTGCTGTGATATCATCTTCAGTGGCGTCTGCATCAGACGTGTCTAATGGTACATAAGTACCTGCAATGTTTACCGCCTCCGCATTACTAAAGGTTTTACCCTCCATAACATCAGCTGCCACAGCATTACCTTTTGCAACGTCCGCCTGAGTGCTGTCTACCGCCGTCTGGATAGCTTTAATTAAATGGTCTGTTAGCCTTTGATCGCATCTAATATTCCTAGGCACTTCAACACCAAGGTCATCGAGTAGTGCAATAAGACTTTTAACATATCCTGGTTGCATAAATCTTTCTCCTTTCTACTTAGCTCATTGATTTATCCACTTCTCTACTTTGTCCTCACGCTCCTGGGACCAAGTGCTTTGTTGTCTAAACCATTCTTTCCAGTCTTTATTCCCGCGACCCCTATTACACTTAGGGCAGCATGGAATCACATTGTTCCTTATGGTCTTCCCGCCCCGGCTAACTGCTAACACATGATCTCTATCAAAACGTTCCTTCTTAGCCCTCCCCTCTCTAACTCCGCAGAATGGACATACTCCGCCAAAATGTAGCATTGCATCTTCCCAATCCTTTAGAGTGTAGTCTATATTATCTACCATACAGCGCCGCTTCTCTTTTGAAATAAACTTGCCGTGCTTTGCCTTGTGTCGTTGAACGGACCTCTTTACATTTATGCAGGTCTTGCACTGATTACCTACATGTCCTGTATACGCCTGTCTATAAAACTCAGTGATAGGTTTTGTCTTGCCACACTCAATGCACGTCTTACTTGGCACTTTTATGAAGCAGCCCTTATAGTTATTCATTGCTCGTCTCCTCCTCTGATCACGATCTTTGTAGACTGTTCGATACCTACTGTCTTACCTCCTTCTAAGGCTCCAGTACGTTTTAGAATCTCAGCAATCTCGCCCAGGTCCTCGGCACGCGTGACATCTTGTCCAGCCGACACTTTATCTATAATGCCAGGCTGTTGTATTTTCTCTGGAATCGCCTCGATGGTTCTCTTCTGCAGCTCCGTGGCTAATTTAGCCATGTTCACTATCTCATTTGGCTTCATGAGCTCCGGGATCATCCCATTCATGGCCTCGTTAACCTTCTCCAGCATCACTGTGGCCAGCTTATTTTGGGCTGTGTTCATCTCCTTCACAGCCTCTACGCGATCCTCTTGGCTCTGTGCATCACAATGGCGTGCCCATTCAAGTATGCGAAGCTTGAAGCTCCAGCGCTGGGACGCTTTAACTACTGTACCTATAGAAAGGCCGCATCTCTCTGCTAATGCAGACCATGTAGGCAGTTTTCCTGGATAATAGTTTCTATAGGTTTCCCATATCCTCCAGTCGGTACTTGTTTCCTCTGGCTGACGCTCAAATATCTCTAGTCCAAACTCCTTTGCATCATCCATCCAACTACTGTTTGTTTTCTTCATGAGCTGCGTAGTGTTTTTATCTACTGTAGCGCATTTCTTGCATAGTCGTGGATTGTCAGGGGAGGCCATATCCTCTCTACCGCATCGTTCACATTTCCAGTCAGCTTCCTTAAGAGCTACAAATGAACCTATTTCTATTGCATCCTTTTTCTGCTCCATTGTTAAATGTGTCGGTACGGCATCCACCGGCCATAAAGGATCCGGTGACGGGGTGGCCTCAGGCTTTTTAGACTCCGTAGTAGCTGCTATCGCGGTAGCTTCAGCGAGTATACGGTCTACATCTTCCTGATTATATCCACCAACCTGGTTGTCTACGTTGTGTATATTATTCATAACAGTCACCTCATTATATTATACGTATTCCGCGGTCCTTTTGTACTAGTCTCTACAAAACTTTTAATTTTTATTTTTGTGATGTTGACTATCATCTAGTCCGCAGCCCATGCAATCTTTGAACATGTTTTTATTTTTTGCTGGATAGTTTAGTGGTCTAGAGTGGGCGTTCCGGAGCCAATATAGCTCATATGCACACGATACCCACGATACAATATTTGAACGTATGCATATTAAAAATAATCTGTTATTAAACAGTTAAAATAGATTATACGTTAAAGTACTATAACATGAAGGGAGATGAAAAGATTGCTTAATAAAAAGTTTGTGTTAGCTCTGCTTAAGGAAATTGCTTCTGAGCACTCTGGGGATCGTCGTACCAAAGTAGCAGCTGGTTGCTACATTGATGGCATCCTAAAATGGGGTGTAAACCATTTGGAATACGAGCTTCCTGAAGAAGATATAGCAGCTAGAACGGCTTTATTCTATGCAACTATGGTGCATGCTGAAGCTGACCTATGTACTAAAATAGGTGAGCAACTACAGGGTAAAACAGTGTATGTTACATTGTTTCCATGTGATGGCTGTGCTAAGAAGTTAATCCAAGGAGGTGTAGAACACATAGTAGTAGGTGAAGATAGGCCAGATGCACCCTATATAATAGAAGCAAAAAGGCTTCTAGAAATAGCAGGTATAAGCTGGGAGGTGATAGAGAGCTAGGTGGTTGACCTGAGCAAGTCATTAAACTGCTCATATTACTAGAAAGGAGGTGAAGAAATGAAGGATAAACTTTACCTTATCAAAAGCATAGTACTCACGACTGTGATCGGTGTACTTGTTGCACTGTGGTTAACAGGTATTCTTGGTGAACTGTTTCATCCAAGAAGCATGTGGTACTAAGAGGTAAACGTTAGTGCTAAAGAAGATTATTGAAAGGAGGTGATGCCAGCTATTGAACTGTTCGTAGTAAAATGTACCTTGGTAATTTAATAAGTGCTGCTGGTAGAAGGGATCTACTATGGATAATAGATCTGATGTTATTGTAGCTCTACAGTGTATGTTTTATGCTCTGACTAGAGTCTACTACCAGTCTGTTTCTATTCTAGAGGACTGTTTCGCTGATACTAGTGTTGCCGAACAGGTGACTAGCATCTATGGTGCAGTCGTACGCCTCTGTATCAGAAATGATATAGATTATGCCGTAGTAGCTGAATTACCGTGGTTTGATAGAGGGCTTATCAACACGATGAAACAGCTAATTAGTAGAGCTGTAGAAAAACAGGCTCATTCAGAAGATAATGGGTGTCCTGCAACACCAGATAGATTCACCGGTAATCTACCGTGTGATGATACTGGTTACTGCCCTTATAATGAAGAATGTATGCATGTTATAGAACCAGCTAGACCTACGGCATGCGAAAAGTGTGGTATTTGTGGCCAAGATATGGGGCTTACTAGTCCTTGTGCGTTCAGCTACAACTACTTTAAGCTATAGGTTAAAGTAGCTTAACCGTTAAAACTACGTAAATAAATCCAGCAGCGCTTATTAAATTACCAAGGTACTAAAGAAGATAACTGAAAGGAGGTGATGCCAGCTATTGAATAGTGAACGTAAAAAGTACCTTGGTAACTGAATAGAGGTCACTGGTTGAAAGGATTATAATCGTGGATAGAATTAAAACAGTGTTAGAGTGCATGCTGTACTCTTTATGGCAGGCTTATAGCTCTGATATTGAAATCGTAACTAACCCTTACTATGGTGCTAATACCATAGACATCTTTATTGCAATAGATTCTTTATGCGAAGACTTTAAGGTAACTAAAAAAGAGTTAGCTACATGTAACTGGTTTTATGAGGCAGTATGGGAACATGTAGGTAAGCAATGGGAAGAGACAAGAAAATAAAACTACTATGATAAACTACAGCTAAGTGATAAAATCCAGTGACCTCTATTCAGTTACCAAGGTAAGCTTGGAAACAGAACCTTGAAAGCATAATAGAGACCAGGCGAAAGGATTAAACATGTTTACTACTAAAGAATTGTTTGCTATGAAAAATGCAGTAGAATACGCCATTGAGCAGTATATCATGTCCTGCGGTGACATTGATCGTATGGAGATTGATAGTAAAAGCGGTAACTCAGTAAAAGGTATAGTTGAAGCCAGATATCTACTGGATAAAATAAATATCTATCTTCAAGCTACTTCTCTATAAACCCCAACTAGTATACTCTAGTTAGTTAAAGTCCTGGTCTCTATTATGCTTTCAAGGTAAAAGCACATTGACAACTTAATACTGCCCAGCGTAGAAAGGATTAAACATGGACATTAAATACAAAAGCCATCCAGCTGGAGGAAAACTCACAAAAAATGAGATACTAAAGTTTCTCATAGATGAACTAGGTGGTGACAATAACTTCGGCTACCATGTGTTTATTTTGTTGGATCAAAACGACTCCTTCATAGGTATAGAGATACTGACGAGGCTAGAAGATCTACCCACTGAAAAATGAAAGTCCAATAAGATATAGTTAAGTAGTTACCGCTGGGCAGTATTAAGTTGTCAATGTATCGCACTTTGAAAATTAAATAAAATAGGTTATTCTCATAACCTTATTGCCGTAGTATGAAAGGAGGTGGTTGCAGAACGTAAAACCGTTCGTTATCACTAAGGATTAAAAGTTAAAACTACCAATGATAAGTGTACATTGATACACGGAAAGAAGAGGATTAAAATGGCAAACGTTAAGAAAGTGAGAATAACCGAGGAACTACGTTGGGCAGCACTCAAGTATAGATTCTATACTTTGGAGAAGCTCCAGGAAGCTATTGCTGATGGTACCATTGATAACATGCTGAAAGCCTGTGCTGACAGCATGCACGGTGGTGATACCCGGGTCGTAATTAATGCTATAAGGAAGAACCTCTCTTCTCAGCAGACTAATATGAAGAAGGCAACCTATGTATCGCCTGAGAATAGAGATGACTGGAAGCGTTATGAGTTGCTTTGGGAATACACTGGTAAGCTTGCTGAAAGTGTAAGACCAATGGCTACTGGCTTACCCGAGTCCGTAAGAGCAAAATCACGCTGGATGCTTACGAAGGAGGAAATGAATGCTATAAAGAGTGATGACTTTAAGACGCTCGATAGCATCTACCAGAACATGATGTCTAAGAAGTCCACGAATCCTGAAGACATTGTGAAGGTAATGACTATGGAAGAATACCTTGATAGGCTGCAGTATATCTCAAAACTGAGGTCTGCTGCTAAGGCTGCTACATCGAAAGGTGCGGCAGTGCTGTCAGAGAATCTACTGAGTAAGCTGAATAAGGGTAGCAAGACCACCCTGTCTGCTGAAGAAGTAGCAGAACTGATCAAGTTGATCAAGTAGTTAATTCCTCGGTTGAAGAAAGGGAAGAGTAGAAATACTCTTCCTTTTTTTTATCCGCGGCACCGTCCCGTTCAGATCAGCCCGGAAAAATGGCACCTTAAGCACCGTGCCATAACCAGAAAGAAAAACACCGGAGCGAAGCATTAAAAACGACGCAGAATCCGCGCGGCACAACGCCGTTCCAAATTTATAAAAAAAGTTTACTTGCCGCGGCTTACGTGGTATGATATAATTGAGTAGAGGTAGCGGGCCTAATCCGAGGACCGCGCCGAACCAAACGGAAAGGTGGTACACACAGTGAAGAAGACAAACGAATTTGATTTCGTCCAGGCGGCGGAATCCCAACCAGCTGAGAGCCGTAAGCTCCAGCACACAAGCAGATTGATTGACTCGAGCAAAGCTCGTGCAATCGAAATCATGAGGTCAATCGGACAGGCTGAGGCCGAGGATAAAAGCCAGATGATTGCCTGGATCGACTCTGGAAAAGCAGAGGATCTGATCAAACTAATCGGAGCGTTTATTGATGATGACGCAATCAAAGCTGATGCCGAATTCCTGAGTACGGCATCTGAAGATGAACTGAGCAAGCTGCTCGAGTCCAGAAGAAGTGACCGGTCGAAGACCTTGCGCAAGGGACCAAGATCGAACGTCTCAGTCTGCCAGCAGTACATCGCTACGATGTATGCCGAGTTGCTTGTCCGTGAAGCTTGGGGCAAGCCATATGCCGGAGTAACTACTGCTGCTGCAGTTGATGAGCGGGACCTGGATGCAGTCAATCGTAAGATCAAGAGCCTTCGATCGAAAAAGAGCCGTTTGAAGAAGTCTGCCGAGTTTGTGGAAGCGGATCGGATAGAACTTGAAGCTGTCGAAGCTGAGATTGACCGTCTAGCGGCCTTTCGACCAGCGGTTGCAGCCAAGACTACCGTCAAATCGGCTGATGTCTCTGCGATCAGAGAAGCGCTCCAGCTAGTCCAGCACAAGCTCAGTGCTGAAGAGTTGGACAAATACAAGAAAGCTGGCCTGCTCTAAGCAGGTCAGTTTTCCACCGGCTTCGGCCGGTTTTTTATTTGCCCGGAAAATCTACACACTGATGGTTGCCGGGACCCGGCGGCTTAAGCGGAACGGAGGAAATGGTATGAAGTACGATGAGATCGGTGCCCGGATAAAAGCCGAGTATGATGAGGCCTGTAAAAGGTGTGGCGGTGAAGATTGTGCATGCTGCGAGATCTACCATGATCGCGAGGCTAGTAACAGATTGTTCGACTATGACCATGTAGATGGTTATGGTAGCTACGAGGCTAACCCATTCGAAGATGAAGAGGAGGACTACAATGCTTAAGATAAAAGGCAGGCCTACTGTACAGGTCTGCAGCTCACTGGAACCATCGTGTGGCTATGGCCCACCACTGGATAAACATACCTGTCGTATGTGTGATGGACCCTGCCTGCGCCCCAGCGCTGAGGTGGATCCAAACAGACAACTGGAAGAAGAGCAAGCAGCATGCGATCATGTGTGGGTTATAGACGACCGTGCCTCTTCAGCATGTGACGGTATAATCTACAGGTGTATTCGCTGTGACCTGTATACGACGCATCCCTACGAACTGAATGAAAGACGGAGGTAACTACTGTGCCTATACCAAGAAGCCAAACTAAATATGAAGGGTTATCGATGATCGCCAGCGCCGCGGCGCTCCGGCAACAGACTACTGGCCGGCTGTACCCCTGCGATCTACATGATGAATGTCCATACGGTGACCCGGGTAGCAGGACCTACTTCTGCCGCGACAACTGCGGGCTGGGAGTTGATGAAGATTCGATAGAAGACTACTAGTAAGTGCTGCTGACTGCTTAAAAGACTCACAGAAATGTGGGTCTTTTTTTATTGCTCTTTTTTGACAATGCTTTGAAGAGGGCCGGCGCCGCGGCAACCTAGAAGAAGTTATGGCTGATGTAGCCTGTAGTGAGTGGGGCTGTCAGTCCGGGCC
>Ga0265293_10004030_pt1 | contig 26450 bp, 20 predicted proteins | sample Munlanlewell138R_FD_192505 | JGI IMG/M metagenome (GOLD analysis project Ga0265293, IMG submission 192505) | Leachate microbial communities from a municipal landfill in Southern Ontario, Canada - Leachate well 138R | ecosystem: Engineered > Solid waste > Landfill > Unclassified | place: Canada...
GTTTCAGTGGTATGCGAAGGTTTGTTGCCCGCTTCAATTTTCGTGTAACTTGATAGGACATCGCCCGCAATCCCTTACTGGCCATACCGCCAACCGTTGTGCAACATGCTGAAAAAGCCAACGCGCAAATAGGCACATTTGGTTTTTGCCGACCCACTATCCAAACGCAAAAAACCAAAAGAGCCTATTTTTTTACCCGCGCTCAAACAGATCGACAATGAAACGAACGAAAAGTATATTGAAAAATGAGATAAACGGAAAATTTGAGCTATTTTAGCGACTTAAATTTATACGGACATGAACCGAATAAAGGAAGTACTTGAAGAAAAAGGAATTAAGCAAACTTGGTTGGCTGAGAAGCTTGGAAAGAGTTACAATATGGTCAATGGTTATGTTCAGAACAGACAACAACCAAGATTAGAAGTACTCTATGAAATAGCAAAGATTCTCGAAGTTGAAGTACGAGAATTATTGATTGAACAGAAAGACATTAAATAGGCAATGAAAGAATCTAAACACATTGACACATACCTATCACTTGCAAACAGCTTACGATTCAAATTGTGGGCTGTTGTAGGTAACAACAGTGCGAAACGGGAAAAAATCATCAATTACCTTGACGCCATTGGCTATACCAAGGTAGATGTGGGAGCAGAACTGCAACCAATCTTTGCAGAACTTGAAGCCAAAGACGAACCCAGTCACGATGTTGGACAACACATCAAAGAGTGGTTCTCAAACAAGCCTGACAAACTCATTCTGCTAAATGCCAGCATCCTTTACCATGACACATTCACCAAAATCTCTCCGGTAGGCGCATTCAAGTACAACTCGCGAAACAAAAGCAGTGTTTTGTTTTTGGAAGACGAGAAGGTAATCAGCAACCGAATCTCTTATGGCAAGATAGGCACCGATGAATACTACGATAAAGACGTAAATGACATTCTCATAACCAAAATTGAAGATGTAGAAGACAACTATACAAGTATTGTTGCTGAGCCAGACGGAGAGTATAAACCACAGGACAAGTTACCTAATGGCGCCATTGGCAAACTCTTCAACTACACCGAAATCAAAGATGTGGTTGATATTGATACCGACCTGAAACATGATGACCTGCAAAAGGAACTCATATCCAGCTATATTATCTCAGAAGGGCTTGAAACCCAAATCAAGGATTTCATTGACAATATCAAAAAACCAAACCACAAAGCCGTTAAAATCATTGGTAACTACGGTAGTGGTAAATCGCATTTAATTGCCTTTTTGGTCAGCATCATCAACAATCCTTCGCTTCGCTCACTCATTAAAAACAATGCTGTACGCAAGGAAGCCGAAACCATTTCCCGCAGCTTCTTCACGGTCCAATTCGAGCTTCAACCTGTAAATGTTGACCTTGCCTACTTCTTCTTTCGGTAGCTTGAAAAGCAAATTAAACGAGAGTATGACATTGAAATACCGAAATATGAAGATGGCGTAACGCTTGACATCAAAGAACATTTATCGAACATCATTCAGCTCCTTAAAGAAAAAGACCCAAGCAAAGGACTATTGGTAGTGGTAGATGAAGTTTCAGACTTCTTACAAGCCAAAGAAGAATACAAGATCAAAAGAGACTTTCAGTTTTTGCGAGTGGTGGCGCAAGTGTGCCAGGATGAAGATATTGTATTGGCCATATCTATGCAGGAAGACATCTATTCCAGCCCAAGGTTAGCCAATATCGCAGCTGATGAAGCTCGCATAAGTCAGCGTTTCCAAAACATCATTATCCGAAGAGAAGCGGTTAAGAAGGTTATCTCTCAAAGGATCGTACCCAAAAGCAAAGAGCAGAAACTTAAAATTGAAACGGAGCTAAAGCCTTTCATTAAGAAAATTGAAATGGTGGCTAACAATCAAGAAGAGTATATCGACCTTTTCCCTTTTACACCTGATTTATTAGACCTTTTCCATGAGCTGCCTTACTTCGAGAAAAGGGGGATTATCCAATTTGCACAAAGTGAATTGAAGCATGTAGTGGCAAAATCTTTCCCTTACTTCTTCACCTTCGACCGCATTTATGACATCCTTGCCAATAACCCCAACAACCGAAACCTGGAAGGAGTCTATGACCTGGTAAAGGTGGTAAACATCGTTAAAGATAAGATTGTAGCCAATTTGGAGCGCAAACTTCATGATGATGCTTTCAAGATCATCAAAGGGCTTGCAGTTTACTCACTTTGGAGCAAGGGCGAAAACGGAGCAACCGCTAAAGAACTGGCTCAAAAGCTCATGATTATTCATCCTAACGACACATTTGAGGCACACGTTCGAGTGGCGCAAATTGTGAAAAAAGTTCGTGAAGCCACCGATGGTTTCTACCTGAAAGTGGTGAAAGATGACCAAACAGGAAACGATTACTTCAAGTTTGACCCTGCCATAGACGGACAAGACCCGGAAGAACGTATCGACAATGAAATCAATGCTGTAGGTGGCAATGAAGACAAGCAGGAAGATGTAGTTTTTGACCAGCTTAAAGAAATATTAGACCTTGTCAACTACAAGAACATTCCCAACATCTTTGAAGATGAAACCACTTGGCAATCGGTAAAATCATTCCGAAAGGGTTTTATCATTTTCAACCGCAAGGGAGAAGAAGTGGAAGAAGTGGATGCTGCTGATTATGTAATTGTATTCCTATCGCCTTTCAGCAAAAAGCAGATACCGACCTATGCACCCAACCAACTGAACATTGAAATACAGTTTGGTAGCCAGGAGAACATTGAACGTATCAAACGGATTGTGGCTATTCGCTCTTTAATGAGCAAGAATATCTTGACCAGTGTAATGGCAAAAAAACTCTCCGACAGCATCAATGGCTACCGAGATCCAAAAGGCATTACTGTACCGGGAGTAAAATACCAACTCACCAAGCAGATTCAGAATTACGCTACAACCAGTATCAATGGCGATGTAATCAGCATCAAATCAACGCTTGGCAAAGAGTACAACAACCTTTCAGAAGTAATTTCTGAACTCAAGAAAAAGGTATTTGACGAATGCTTCAACAAAGAATACCCTGAGCATCCCAAGTATGCTGAAATTCTTTCCTCCGGCAACATCACGCATTCACTTTCTCAGATAGCAGATGAAACCACCAATGGCAACTTCAGAAACATTTCTCAACGGGCTAAGAACTTCCTTTCAGCGCTCAGTTTGATAAACGCCAATGGCGATCCTGAGCTGAACGGAAACAAAGTAGTCAGTCAAATTCAGTCCATCATCAATGCCAAAAAGGGCAAAGTGGTAGATATTGAAAAGGAGATTGTTCAGCAGTTTACAGGCAAGCCATATGGATTAGAACCACAAGTGGTTCATTTCTTTTTGGTAGTACTAACTGCTTTGGGCAAGATAACCTTGAAAGGTCGTGGTGGCGATGAGTTGGACATCTCCAACATCAAAGAGAAGTTCAGAAGTCTCAACATGTTTGAGAACATCATCTATGCGACTAAGAAAGACGACCTTTCCTATGACTTTGCCCAAAACCTACTCAATGCCCTTGGCCTAAATGGCAACATGATGCTCCAGGAAAAGCACCGCAATGATGCATTTGCCGAGTACAAGAAAAAGGTGGCTGAGATTTCCAAGGATATTAAGGACATTGATTTGCTCATTCAGCGATTGGAAGCCAAAAGCACCAGTTACCTGAATGTAGATAGCGTAAAAGCCAAATTTGATGAAATAAAAGCGATTGATTGGGCAGGCTTGGAAATAAACAACCACGCCAAATTCAATACCCTCAGCAGCTACGAAAGTAAGTTGGGCGATATTTCTAGCCTGCTTGGTGAAATGACCAACTTGAAAGATGCCTTGCATGAGTACTTTGAAAGCACCCACAAAGGCATTGAATACATGGAGCAAGCCCTTGCCATTATTGAGAACAACAAAACCTATTTGGAAGACAAAGGGCTACATGAAAAACTCGAAACCTTACATGATGATACCAAAGCCATTGTTAAGGATTTTAAGAAGTTCAACAACCTGAGTGAGCGATTCCCCATTAAAGGAAAGATCAGCAGCTTCAAGGACCAGTATGTAAAGGACTTCTACTATCCCGCCTTACGCAATACCATTGGCGATAAAGTAGATTGGAAACCTTTACTCACCTTCACTTCTGATCCTAACTTTAAGCGAGCTCAGATATTGGCAAGCGCACAGTGCAACGTTCCCCAGAAGTTGGATGGCAAGGTGCAGAAATGGACAGGCTTAACATCTCTAAGAGCCAAAGATGTTGATGTAGAAAGTCTCTATGACATCCCTTTTGATGTAAACTCCAACTTCCTGAAACAAGAACGGGATTATTCATCCATCAAAGAAGAAGCTGCAGGTGTAACCGGAGCCCTCAAAACCATTGCCGATGAATACGAAATGACCATTGTGCAGGAAGTCATCAAGAAGAAAGAACAGCTTGAATTGGTAAAAATCCAACCGGAGCACAAAAAGGCCATTGAGCAAATCATTGCCAAAGAAGAATTACCGGCAGACATCACCAGCAGTTTAATTGCTTCCATCAACAAGCTTTTTGTAGATATAGAAGTGGTAAGTCTCAACCGCTCAGAGCTAATGAACCGCGTGTTCAAGAAAAACGAGTTAGTAACCCTTAGCCAAATACAGCAAGCTTTCTTTAACCTTTACCAGGAATTGGAAAAGGACCACAAAGGCAAAGAAGTACGCTTTAAAATTGAAGAGTAAGACACATGGAATATAAAGAAGACCTAAGATTAAAGCTGCCAGAGCTAAAAAATATTGAAGGGTTTCCTAAAGGAAATGACGAAGAGATAGTCAATCTTTCAGAGCCTCCTTACTTTACTGCATGTCCAAATCCATATATCAATGAATTTGTGCAAAAAGTGGGAACAAAATATGATGAAAGTACTGACAAATATCATAGGGAACCATTTATTGGAGACATAAGTGAAGGCAAAAACGGAGCGGTTTACAATGCTCATTCATACCATACTAAAATTCCGTACAAAGCTATAAATCAATTTATTGAACACTATACTGAAGAAAATGATGTAGTACTTGATGGTTTTAGTGGCACGGGTTCCACGGGCTTTAGCGCAGCGCATTTAAATAGACATTGTATTCTTAATGATTTAGGTACGGCATCTTGTATCATTACTTATGGCTACAATAAGCCATCTCCTAATCTTACCGAACTTAATAATGAGTTTAATAGAATCCTCAAAAAGGTAAAGAGTGAAGTAGAATGGATGTTCACTACTGAGTTTAAAGGAAGAAAAGGTATAGTTCAAAACACAATACTCTCGGATGTTTTCTTATGTCCTTATTGTGAAGATGAATATGTCTTTGCCGATAATGCAGTGGACTTCAATAAAAAATCGATTTCTTCCAACTATCAATGTAAAAATTGTAAAGCAGAAATATCTAAAGGTTCAAGTTCTTTAAGTTTTGAAAAAAAGTATGACGAGACCATTAATAAAGAAATATCAAGAGCTAAAAAATCTGTAGTTGTAATTCAAGGCAAAATAGGTAAATATAGATTTGAAAAATATGCTGATGAAGCTGATTTAGCGCTTCTTGATAAAATTGAAAACACACCAATACCTTATTGGTTTCCTACTGACAGAATGCCAGAAGGTGACGAATCAAGACGTAATGATAGTGCAGGTTATACACATGTTCACCATTTTTATACTAAAAGAAACTTACACGCACTAGCCGTTTTATTTCATGAGATTAGTTCATCTCAGTTCAAGAATGACCTTCTTTTTGTTTTTCAAAGTTGTATTCAACGGGCAACTATTACCAACCGTTTTAGATTTGGTGGAACAGGTGGTTTAAGTGGAACCTTATATATACCCTCCTTAATCATTGAAAGATCTGTTATTCCATTGTTTGAAAATAAGTTCAGAGATTATGTAAAAATGAATCATGAGAAGTCATGGAAGTCAGATAGAGTTATAGTTACAAACCAATCCACTACAGATTTAAAGAATATATCTAAGGATTCAGTGGACTACATTTTTACAGACCCTCCCTTCGGAAGTAATTTAATGTACTCAGAATTAAGTTTTTGGTGGGAAGCATGGTTAAAAACGATTACTAATACTGATAAGGAAGGAATTATCAATAAAACTCAACAAAAAGACCTTATATCTTATAATGAACTTATGCTTAGCTCTTTTAAGGAGTATTACAGGGTTCTGAAACCAAAACGATGGATTACAATTGTTTTTCATAATTCAAAATCATCTGTTTGGAACGGTATTCAAGAAGCTATTACCAAAGCAGGCTTCATGATTAGTCAGGTCTCAACCCTTGACAAAAAGCAAGGAAGTTTTAAGCAAGTTACTGCTCCAGGTTCGGTTGCAAATGACCTTGTTATCTCAGCATTTAAGCCAAGTAAAAGTTTTAGCGATTCATTTATTAGTCAAGCAGGGGAAGGATTAGAAGTGACATTCTTGAATGAATTTCTATCCAACCTACCTTCTAAGCCAATTATTGAGAGAACAGAGAAAATGCTGTACTCTAAAATGGTGGCATATTATATCCAACGTGGTTACGAAATACGCTATGATGCAAAATCCTTCTATTCACTGTTGCAAAGCAATTTTATTGAAGAAGATGGTTTTTGGTTTACCGCAGATCAAATCAACTCTTACATCGAGTATAAAAAATACGTCAAACTCAATGAGATAGAAGAAATCAAATCAGGTGGTTTATTCCTATTTGTAACCGATGAGAAGTCTGCTTTGGTTTGGTTGCATAACTTCTTAAACCAACCCAAGAGTTTCTCCGATGTTTCGGTAGCATTCAATCAGTTGGCCAACATCCAAGATGACCAGGTGCCTGAGCTTCGAAATTTATTAGAAGAAAACTTTGTGTTTGAAGGCGGCTTGTACCGCAGGCCCAAGTCAGAAGAAGAACACAACCAAATCACCGAGAAGCGTCAGAAGCAACTTTTGAAACAGTTTGAGTCCATCCTTATTCAGGCACAAACTGAGCGTAAAAAAATCAAAGAAGTACGGAAAGAAGCCCTTACCTATGGTTTTGAGCGTTGTTACAAAGACAAGCGTTTTAAGGACATTCTCACCATTGCATCCAAGCTGCACCCTTCCATTCTAGAAAACAATGGAGAGTTAGCAGACTTTGTGGAAGCAGCAGAAATTCAAACTGAAGGTTTAACCTAAGTGCTATGTTGTGGCAAGATGCAATACATACCGCTTTAAGCCTTGACGATGGTCAACCAAAGGTAATATCAGACCACACAGGCGTTTTACTGCACAATAGCTTTACAAGCTATCTGCAAGAGTATGGCATTAGCTTACAGCTTTGCCATACCGTTGCGGATATGTTGTCTTTGAGCAATAAAGCAGACCCACGACTCATATTAACCTCCATTGAAAAAGTACCTGCTTTCATCTGCAACGATAGAGAGTGTAAATCCTTCCATTTCAAAGACCTGCCCATCAATGGGGATGCTTACAAGGCATTGAATCAATACACAACTGAGCAAGTCGTTCAGCTTTTGGAAGTGGTTTATCTCACCGATAGACACACACCAGTCAACCAAAGTCATATTGACACGCTCTTGGCTAAAGCCAATCGCTTACAAGCTGAGAAGCAGTTCAATGATTTATTGGAGCAGCTCAATCAGCTTACTACAGAAGCACCAGGCATCAATGGATTAACAGAAGCCAGTGCCTTAATCGGTCAGCTTAACTACCTGAGCTATGCCAATAGCCAAGCCATTGAGCAGGAAATCTATGAAAAGATGGACCAATGGAGTAAACCTTTCTTTGTGCAAAATGGCATGGAGCAGGTATTCTATGCTTCCACATCAAAACGCCCATTATCGGTAGATAAAATTATTCCGCACCTACTAGCCAATAAATACGAGAAGGTTGCTCTTCTCTGTTTAGACTGCATGGGCTTTACAGAATGGAATCTACTCAAACAACTCTTGAAGATTAGTGATAATGAAATAGAAATAAACCCAGTCTTTGCTATGTTACCTTCGGTAACCAGCATTTCACGCATGGCTATCTATGAAGGCAAACGAGAAGTGTACAACCACAAAGCACCGGGCAGACCTGCAGAAGCCAAAGCATTGGCTGAAAACTTCGCTCCACAGCACACCACCTATTTAACCGAGAGCGATACCATCACCGCAGACAAGCTGCTTGGTTATAATGTGGTTTCCATTCTCTACAACTTTTTTGATGAATTGGCACATGCAGTTCAGTTTCCACCAGGCGTAGAAGACAAAACACCATACCTGAATGCAGCCAAAGATTACTTGCAAAAAAGCAGTATCAAGCGAGACATCCAGTTGCTCAAAGAAGAAGGTTACACCGTTTATCTCTGCTCAGATCATGGCTCCATAGTCGCCAAAGGCAATGGCAAACGAATAGAGAAATACCTGGTAGATGGTTTTGCCAAAAGAGCTGTCATCATCCAGACGAACAATTCTGAATTGTTAGATATGGAACAAATCAACATTCCATTTGAGAACGACAAAAAAGTGGTCCTACCGGAAGGCAGAACCATGTTTACATACAAAGACAAAATTGAAGTGAATCACGGGGGCATCACCTTAGAAGAGATGATAGTTCCCTTTATAAAATTGAATTGATGTTAGGATACGACAGACCACTGAAACCAGAGTGGATATACAAATCACTACGCATGGTAGAACCGGGAAGAAAACCCGAAGAGTTCTATGATGCCTACAATGATATTGCTACTGAATTAACAGGAAAAGACGGCAGAAGAAAGACAAGAACAGTTCTGTTCAGAACCTTTATTTACAGCATTCAGGAAAGCAAGTCCACCATTGAAAACAACATACTTATCCAACTGAGTAAGGAGAATGATTTTCAGTACATGAAGCCCATTTACATGGCTATGTTCATGATGCACTATGATATTTTGAAGTCCTTTACCAAAACCTACTTCCAAATCTTTGATGCTTCGCAAGAAATCAGCTCAACGGCACTCACCAAAAAGATGACAGAATCCTTTGGAGACTCAGAAATTGTGAAACGTTCTACAAGGGCATTTCTCAAAACACTTTCAGACTTCCACATCATTGAACCAATCACAAAAACAAGCTACGAGCAATTAAATAAAGCCACAATCTCAAAAGAACAAGTGGCAGACATTCTAAAGCTCTACGCTGTGGTAAACCACACCAAACAAATCAATATTGGAGAGTTTGACAAGACAATACTTGCTTACTATAACGCACCGACACTTTCAGAAGTAGCCCACTCTTTTCACGCAAAAGATTGGGAATACATCAAAGGACATAACCGAGAACTTTTAATGATGAACTAATGCCAACGCTTCAAAGCCACACACATTGCCAAGCCGCACAATCCAGCCGCACTAGCCAAAGCTTGTCAAAGAGTGTGTCTTTCCCTACGCACACGGAAGACAGAAAAGAAAGCACGATTGCACAACATTGTATAAGAGCAATAGCGGGTGAAGTGATGAATTTAAGGTTTATGCATTTAATAAAATTTTGTGTTGGCGGACAAGTAATCGCCTTGAAATCCGCTACTGCTCTTATACTTGACCGTTGGCAGCAAGTGTAAAGGACGACACCACAACAACAAACTAACGCCTAAAAACGAGAAAAAAGTAAACCATTTTGACAGTTGACCAAAAACATAGAAGTGATATTACAAAGGGACATCGAGTAATCCGACACACCTTGCCGACCCTATGTTTTTTATTTTTTTCCACCGCACATTTTTTAAAAACAATTTTAGCCAGCCCGCAAATGGCACATTTGGTTTTGCCCAAAACACAAGCCGACCCTTCGCAAAACCAAAAGAGCCATTTTTTGCCGACAAACTAATGATAGTTCTATGAAAGAGATTGAAAAGTATGTTAGGGAACTTTCAGGAAAAGCAAATAGCTTTTTGAAAAGTGAGTACCATATTGACTCGTTCAAAATCTCAAATTTTCAGGCTATTAACTTCTTCCTTATTGATAAAGCTTTAAACACAAACAAGAATTTATTTATTGAATCCTTTGACAAGGAATTACTTTCAATTACTCAGTTTCCTACTGTATTAGCTACTGCATTATCGCTTTTTTTCAAAAACTACTGTGATGATAGAACAACTTATGAAGTGGGAGAAATACTTCAAAGAGATGGTGTCAGATTTGAAATAATCGGAATTAAAGATGATGGGTATAAACTCAGAACAAACTTCAAAGGAGGATATTCAACCGAGGTTTCCAAAAAAGGTATCAAGAAATATATAGTGACTAATTCTGATTTGTCAAATAGAAGAGTTAGGACAAGATTTGATGATTATAAGAATCTCTTCAATTTAGTTTTTGAGACAGATTACGTACCATCAAAATTCAACTACAAATCTGCCATAATACTAGAAAAAAAGGAATTTGATGATGAAATTAAAAATCAAGCTTACACCGATATTGACATTTTGAAAGCAATCCCTATAAGATGGATTTCAAAAAATGGCACAGAATCTTGGAATTACATTCCAATTGAACCAATGATTCTTTGTGTTCCTGATTTTGAAACATTGGAAGAATACGTTTTGGAAAAAGGAATTAAAATTGAAAGTTTAATTGTAATTGGAAAGAATAAATATAAGGACAACGACTTAACAAAAATCAAACGTTATTTGAGAGAAGGAGATATTCCAAATTGTGTAATCCTTGGTAATGAAGGTTTTGAAGATAAGAATTCACAATTTATAAAATGGAAATGGACTTATGAAGAGTTTGCTTTACTTGAAGATTTGAGTCTTGGTAGAATTGAATTCGTACAAATTCAAGATTCTGAATTTGAAGTGGCAATTAAGTCTCTTTTAGCTTTTTTGGATGATCTAGAAACTACATATTCAATCAATCTTAACAATGTAAAAACGTTAAGAAAATTTCTCTATCCATTAGTTCTATCCAAAGAATCAAACAGTCGAAATACTAATCAATTAGATTACGTTCAACATTTGATGCTCAAAATTAGCAGAGAATGTATCATTGAAAACTTGTATAACCAAAACATTGATCCAGGCCAAGAAATTACAAATGTTGAGCTATTGATAGGCGAGATTTTCAGTAATTTCAAAAACGACAAATTTCGACTGCTAAACAGCGTTGATTTTGATATAATTATAGTTCCTGAACCTTTACTGCCAAATTGGAAGAATGAATTTAAATCAAAATCCAAATTGCTGTCATTAAAGGAATTTTTTAAAACACAGAATAATTTCACAACTACTAAGAAGGTTTTAGTATTAAGCCTTTTTGGAAATGGAATGCAACCATTTGATGTTGTGAGAAACTTTCTAAACACAAAACATAATTATAAATTCTTGTGCTATCAAGAGGAATCAGAAATATTAGAAAACTTAAAAAATCGATATTTCAATGAAATAATTAGTGAATACACATCTAGCGATAGAGAAAAGATAACAGGCCTCAAATATGAAATTAAGCCTATTGAAATTAAGGTTTCAGACTTGATAGAGAATCTACACGACAAATCATTAAAAGACAGTAAGGAGTACAACTATGAAGAGACTGAGCAAATAAACTATGAAATTGAATTTGAAGAAAAGGCCGAAAAAATCATTTCAGATGGTTCAAAAAATGTACTGCTCTTAAGCAATAACACTTGGACTAAAAGCAAGGTTTCAAACTTAATTCAAAAGGATAGGGTCAGAATTTATAATAATCTCTCAAAAGAAAAACTCTTTGAGATAGCTGCGCAACAGGACAAAAAAGGCAGATTTAATAAAGTTGATTCCGATTCCAAAATATGGAAGGAAGCACTGTTGAAATATTTCAACCAAAAAACTCATTCTAATCCTTTTTATACAGAAAATGATTTGATGGAGGAACTTCAAAAATCAGGTTTGACTATTACCAATCCAATGACCATCAAAAAATGGTTAACCAAAGATGATAAAGAAAGATTTCCTAACTCAGCAAATAATTTAATTGCGATAAAATCAACATTAAACGACCCAATACTAAATGATAATTTTGAATCAATAAAGAGAAGTAAAAGGTTTTACAGAGGCATTATGATTTCACTTGGTAGAGACCTAAGTGATGATGTTATGGAGTACATTGTTAGTGAAGGTAAAAGCGTTGGAAAGATACTTTCAAATTTCACCGAGGATGAAATAGAAATATTCATTCAAAAAGCAGCACCCGAAAGAACTATTAAAAACATTTCAATTACAGAAGAAGATGAGTCAATTTGATTTTTTGGACGAAAAAGCCAGAGACATAATACAAAGCAGAATTCTGAAAGGAATGATTGGCCCAGGTTCAGATACTTGGGGAGTTGAGGATAAAGAAGAAATAATTTCCGATTATCCATTACAAAGGTATTTCAGCGGCATTGTTTTTCCTAACAAAACTATTTGTAAGACAATTGATGAAAAGGAAAATACAGAGGCACAAAGTGATGCTCCAATTGGGTCAACAGAAACAAATGAAGAAGATTTTCAAAGACCGAAGGAGAATGAAACAAAGTTATCGGGCATAGCCAACCCAAATGATGATGAACTCAAAATAAGCCAAAATAACTTCTTCCCAACCAACATAGGTTTGTCAATTGCTTTACAAAAAGATATTAAGACGATAGATGTTACCTTTTCTTTCGGACTATATTATCAACCAAAGCAATCAGAGATTAAAATTAAAATAAATCAAGCAGGATACGATTCATTTTTTGAAGAAGGTATTCCTATTCCATTGGCTTGGAGAGACATATTGAAATATGAAAATGGTTTTATGTTCCTTGAAAGAGAATTAAAGGGTGAACAAACTAAACCAGAGCGTGAAGAAGGTGAATATGGACAATATGATAGATTTAAAACAAAATCAAACCTAACAAGGCAATCGCAAGAAGGCGGTTATTTTTCTGCATATTATTACATTAACTATCTAGACAAGATTATAAATAAAGGAAGGATTTGGAAGCGAAAGGATTTTCAAATAACCGAAACAATTGTAATTGAAAACACAATCAAGCCAATTTTACTAAATCTTGGTGATAGTATTTATAAAGATACAAGAGTAGGTTATAACATTAAGGTTTATCCCGCTTCAAATTCAAATTATGTAAAAGTTCAGCTAGTAAACTTATCTGAGAAACACCCCTCAAATCGGTTTTCAAATAAGTCTGAACCCCTAAATAAAAAATGTCTATTTCAATCATCAATTGCAATACAATCAGATGGTATAACTGAATATAAAGACCATAGTTTATCTACATATTACCCCGATGCTGAACTTGAAGATAAAGAAGCAGAAGAAATAGAATTCATTTACAGAAACGTAAACAGCTATGCTGTAGGACACAATTGTTCTGCAAAATGGAATGAAAACCATACGATAGCAGAAACTACCTTTTTGCCTGAACAAAATATAAAAGATGTCATTAATGAATTTGATGACAATAGTCTTGACGATTGTCTTGACGATTGTCTTGATATAAAAAATCTATCAAATTGGGGATTACCAAAAGAAACTGTCATTTCCAATTTAAAACGATTTGTCAAGAGCTATAAAGAGTGGATTGAAAAACAAGAAACAGAGGTTAATAAACTTAATAGAGCAGAAAACGAAATTGCTAATCGACTACTAGATAGGCAAAAAGAAAATTTCAACAGATTAAATTTCAATGTTGATTTATTAAGTGATGATAAAGTATTTAGGGCTTTTCAAATTGCAAATACGGCAATGTTTATTCAATTGATTGTTTCTAATGACAAAAGATTGGGGAAAGTGGAAAAGGAAATTAGTGAATTTGATACTGAATTAAATTTTGACAATCTTGATTTTTTTAGGACCTATGACTCAAAAAAACATTTAGGTTTTATTCCTAAATATAGACCATTTCAATTAGCTTTTTTCATATTGAGTTTAGAAGAAATAGTTAACCCTGAGAAACGTCAAGAAAGGAACACTGTTGATCTAATTTGGTTTCCTACAGGTGGTGGTAAAACAGAAGCTTATTTGACAGTTACAGCTTTTACAATTGCATATAGAAGAATAAATAACGATTTGAATTTTGGAGGTACTTCTGTAATTATGAGATATACTCTCAGGCTATTAACCGCACAACAGTTTGAGAGAGCTTCAAGATTAATTTCCGCACTTGAATTTTTACGAAAGCAGAAAGAATTTAAAAACGACTTAAAAGATGGTGAAGGGAATGAAATTACTATTGGGCTTTGGGTAGGGCAAGCATCAACACCAAATACAATTCAAGAAGCTAATAAACTACTTGACGGTGAAAAGTATGGAATGGAGGCGGAAGCACAAAAAGGTATTAATGGTGACCCTCATAAATACAATGAGTTTCAAATAAGTAGTTGCCCTTGGTGTGGCACAAAGTCAATTTCAAAAGTTAAAAACAGCAATGGAGAGGAGGTTTGGAAATATGGATTCAAATCAAAAAGAAGTGACTTCATAATTCATTGTTTGAATCAAAAGTGCACTTTTCGTAAACGCCTACCAATACAAGTTGTTGATGAAGTTTTATATCAAAACCCTCCTACACTATTATTCGGAACCGTTGATAAGTTTGCAATGTTGGCTTGGCAAGAGAATGCACACAATTTTTTTAAAGCAAATACAGATGAAGGACTTCCACCAGATTTAATAATACAAGATGAATTACACCTTTTAAACGGTCCTTTGGGTTCAGTAACAGGTTTATTCGAAAGCACCATAGAATTATTATGCACAAAAAATGGAATAGGCCCTAAAATCATTTCATCAACTGCAACCACTCGAAATACTGATTTACAAATAAAAAGACTTTATGGAAATCGGAAAGTCAATGTGTTCCCACCATCGGGAATAAATTATGATTATAGTTTCTTTGCAAAAGAAAGCAAAGAAAGCAAAAGAAGATATATCGGTTTTATGCCCACAGGCAAAACTGCGATTGACACACAATTACAATTACTTGCCCATTTATTGGTTTCACGCCTTGAGGTCTATAAAAATTTAGAAACAAAATCAAGAACCGACAACTATTGGACAATAGTATCTTATTATAATAGCCTTAAGGACGTAGGAAAGATATATAACAAAGTAGGTGACGAAGTTTCAAATTTCACATCTACTTTGCAATATCGATTGAGTCAACTGTTTCAGCCATTTGATGAATATTCATTCAACTTTTATGGCATTCCTAGCAGAACAGAAGAATTGACAAGTCGTGTTGAAAGTGCGAAAATCAAATCAGTGCTTAAGGAAATTGAGAAACCTTTTGATGAAAGTAAATTAGTTACAAGAGAAAAGGGACTGAAATACCTTACTGATGTTGTTGACTTTGTTCTTGCTACAAATATGATTTCCGTGGGTATTGATATTAGCAGACTAAATATTATGGTATTAAATGGAATGCCTAAAAATATTGCAGAATATATTCAGGCATCAAGTCGTGTTGGTAGAAAAACCAAAGGTTTAGCCATAACTCTTCTAGACCCGAATAGAGCTCGAGAAAAATCATATTTCGAGCATTTCATAAATTTCCATAGTGCTTTTTACAAATGTGTTGAACCAATAAGTATTACACCATTCACTGAAAACACAATTGATAAAATGCTTACAACAGCCTTTGTGACATACATAAGAAATAAAATTCCTGCTATGGCTAAAGATGATGCAGCAAGATACTTTGAAAAAGAAAAAGCACAAGAATTTATTGATTTCATAAAAATCAGATTTGGTGATGACCCGGATATAATCTCATATTTTATTAACTCCATAAATGAGCTAATTGAAGATTGGCAAAATAGAGCAAGTTTAGGCAGTAAGTTAACATATAAGTCACTTCTAAAACGACCAACAGAAAGACAAGACGATGGAGTGGATTGGGCAACTATGCAGTCTATGAGGGAAATAGACACAGATACTTTTGTCGAAATAAAATCAGTTTACTAATGGCACTACAAAATAGAATTACAAGTTCAGATAAAAAGTTTGTAAAAATTCAAACTAGAAAGGTAATTAGTGCTTATGGTGGTTCAGGTTCTTTAATTGAAACACCATATGGTGCTTTAATGATTGAGGATTTTGATAGATGGCCATTCTTTAAAGGCGATTATAAAGATGGTCAATGGGTTATTAATATCCCAAGTGCCTTTCACATTAATGATGAAAGACTCCTACAAAGACTAAATCATAAAAGCGGATTTTCAAAACTAGAAGCTTTTGTTCACGTACCTGATAATGTTTCATCAAGTAAACGAGCAGACATACCAGAAAATGAGAATGAAACAATTAGTGCGATGTTCTTCCCAAAATGGTTTTATTGTAATAAATGTGAATGTTTTAAGCCTATTAATCAATGGTGGAATATTTGGAAAAACGTAAAAGGGAGAACAGCTACTAAAAAGGACTTTGCCCCTCCGAAATGCGGAATTTGCTATGAAAAAAGCGAGAAAAAGTATGCTCCTGAATTAGAGCAAATAAGGTTTGTAATGACCTCACCTGATGGTGAAATAAAAGACATTCCTTGGGAACTATGGACTACAGCACAAAAAGCAATAAAAGACGAAGATTCAGAAAACGGCTCTATTTTACTCGATTATGGAAACCCTTGTTGCGATAAACAAGATTTACGCTATTTAAAATCAAACAAGTTCTCTGATTTAGCAGGTATAAGAATTAAATGTGTTAATGAAGATTGCGAAACAAAAGGGCGTGAAATTAATTTAGCAGGTTTGTTTGGTCTAAGAGTTTTTAAAAAATATTTGAAAGATGAAGAAGGAAATAAAATACAAAAGGATGGTAAAGATGTCAGAGTGTTTTTTAAACCAGTAATTAGAACAAGTAATAGTGTTTATTACCCAATAATGGTTTCAAGTATTTTCCTGCCAACAGACAAAGGAATAACAATTGAAGACCAAGAAAGTATTGATGAATGGATAAATGAAAATGAAGACGCAGACTTTATTTTTCGTGCACTTAAAAAGAAATACCCAATTGAGGTTATAAAAAAATACATTGATAACAAGCAAGTCAACCAATACACACCTGAATTAGAATATCGCTTAACTGAATATAATTTTTTAACCAAGTCTGTGGGCTCAAAATATGAAGACCCATCTAGAAATCTAATTTTCAATAAAGTAGAAATTTCTAAACTCTCTAAACTTGGTATTGAACAGCTTATCGGCATAAAAAAACTAAAGATTACATCTGTCCAGACAGGTTTTACAAGGCAGGAACCTATGACAAGTGATGTTTTTATGTCAGATTCAGGAGAAACTTTTACAACTATTGAAGGGAAATTTACTTCTAAATGGAAGTTAGACACCAAATATTTACCAGCAGTAGAAAGCTTTGGAGAAGGCATATTTATTTCGTTCTCAAATGAACAAATTGAAAAATGGATTGATAGCTCACTTGGAAGTCAATCTTTTTTAATGAGAATAAATACCCTTTTTCAAAACGCAATAAATCACGAATATAAAAGTGTTCGAGAAAAATTTCTTTCAGAAAGGCACTTAGCAAGATTTGTATTAATTCATACCATTTCACACATCCTAATTAAAGAATTGGAATTTTTATGTGGTTATCCTGCAACCTCATTAAATGAAAGACTTTTTATTGATGAGCAGAATATGCAAGGTCTGTTAATTTATACCGTAGCAGGTGCGGAAGGCAGTTTTGGAGGGTTGGTTTCCCAAGCAACGGAACAACAAATAACTCGAATTTTAAAATCTGCATTAAATAGAGCCTCAGATTGTGCTTCTGACCCCATTTGCTATAATACTGATGATGGACAAGGAATCGGTGGTTTAAATATGGCTGCTTGCTACTCTTGTACTTTAGTCCCAGAAAACGCCTGCGAGGAGTTTAATTCATTTCTTGACCGTGCATTATTAATTGATAAAGAATATGGATTTTTTAAGAAATAGCAACCCACCCTATTTGCAAGCACATTGCCAAAGCCCCACGAGCCAACGCTCAAACCAAAGCTTTGTCAAAGAGCTTGCAAAGCCAACGCAGGACAAAATTGTTTTTAAAAAATTTCCCTACCCTTCTAAAAAAATAAAAAACGCAACGCACAACCCGACAGACAATGACACTGAAACTCAACAATGACAATGGTTTACAGACACTAACGACAGAACACCAGCTGCCAACAGCGGTTTTGCAAAAGTGGCGGTTCAGTGCTTCGAATGACAGTTTTGTGGCAGGTTCAAGTTCAGTTCTTCGAATGAAATTTAGTGGTGTAAATCGCCACCTTCGCAAAGCCGCAAAACGTTGTGCACAATACGAGAAAACCGCTCCGATAAAATTCGCACTAAATAATTTAGTATCTTTGCGATAATGAATAGAACGAAAGATAAAGGAAATGATAAATAAAACTAAACATACAATTATAAACGGAGACAGCCGACAAATGAGCGAACTTAAAGACGAGAGCGTTCATTTGATTGCGACTTCGCCACCTTATTGGCAGCTGAAAGACTACGGAACAGAAAACCAAATCGGTTTTCACGATGATTACGAAACATATATTAACCATTTAAACTTGACTTGGCAAGAATGTTTCCGAGTTTTACACAAGGGCTGTCGCCTTTGTATCAATATCGGAGACCAATTTGCTCGTTCGACTTACTATGGTCGTTACAAAATCATTCCTATTCATACGGAAATTATTAAGTTTTGTGAAATGATTGGTTTTGATTTTATGGGACAAATTATTTGGCAAAAAGCTACTACAATGAACACTTCGGGGGGAGCTAGTATTATGGGTAGTTATCCCAATCCGAGAAATGGAATTGTAAAATTAGATTTTGAATATATTTTATTGTTCAAAAAACAAGGAAACGCACCAAAGCCGACCAAAGAACAAAAAGAAAATTCGGCAATGACCAATGAAGAATGGAATACTTTTTTCAACGGGCATTGGTATTTTTCAGGAGCAAAACAAGACAAACATTTAGCAATGTTTCCCGAAGAATTACCTCATCGTTTAATCAAAATGTTTTCATTTCCAGGCGAAACAGTTTTAGACCCATTTATGGGAAGTGGTACAACAGCTTTGGCTGCAAGAAACTTAAATAGAAATTCTATCGGTTATGAAATAAACCCAGAATTTATTCCGATTATAAAGGAAAAAATTGGAACAGATGATGCTTTTATGAAAGTTGAAACTGAAATTATAAAACAAGTAGAATTAGATACTGATTTCGAAAAACAAATAAAGAAGCTACCTTATCAATTTGTAGATACACATAAATTAAATAAGAAAATTGACATAAAGAAAATACAATACGGTTCTAAAATTGATGCAAACAGCACAGGAAAACGAGAAGAGTTCTTCTCTGTAAAGGAAATTATTAGTCCAGAACTTATCCGTTTAAATAACGACTTGACTATTCGATTAATTGGTATTAAACAAAACCCGACAATCAACGGAAAGGCAATAGAATACTTAATCAATAAAATTCGTGGTAAAAAAGTATTTCTAAAATACGATGAAGTTAAACACGACAACGAAAATAATTTAATGGCATACCTATATCTCGAAAACAAAACTTTTATAAACGCTCATTTATTGAAAGAAAATTTAGTATTGGTAGATAATTCCATAGATTTTAAGTATAAAACAAAATTCAACTCATTATTAACCAATGGCTAAAAAAGAAATCAAAAGATATTCATTAGAGTTTGGCAAAAAGGAAAAAGTTCTCAATTACGCTACGCAAACCTATCAACTTTCAAGACCAAACAAAGTTGGTGCAGTCATGGCTTTAATCAGAGAATGTCAGCCAAATACGATTGAAGAATGGGAACAATGGTATTTTGAAAATGCTACAACAGCAGGAAAAAATACTTTCAAAATAACAAAAGAAAGTTTAGAGGAACTTGGAGAAAGGCTGTACGAAAAAATCACAGAAGTTGTTATTCCTGAATGGCAAGAGGCTTTTAATGCATTAACGAAAGAAGATTGCTACAACTACATTTACAATCTAACAATTAACCGAACTTTTGACGGATATTTAAGAGAAAAATCGGTTGTAAATGACGGCTTGGCAAAGGCATTTCCCGAAGTCCGATTTGAAGAAAGTCCAGCAGAATTAGACCACGCAGGAGATATTGATTATCTTGGATATGTAACGGATGAAAAAGCATTTGGAATACAAATCAAACCCGTAACGGCACAATCAAATTTTGGAAATTATTCTGTTTCTGAACGAATGAAAGCAAGTTTTGAAAGTTTCAAAAACGACTTTGGTGGAAACGTATTTATCGTATTCAGTTTAGACGGAGAAATAGCCAACAAACAAGTAATTGAACAAATAAAAACTGAAATAGACCGGCTGAAATAGACCGTACTGTGCATAACAAGGTATTGCCAAAAGCGGGGCTAAACAGCTTCGATTGGACATTTGTGCAAGGTTCAACTTTCGTTCTTCGATTGAACTTTAGTACTAAAAATCCCCGCCTTCGGCAATACCCAAACCGTTAGCGGCAAAATTAGGTCACGTCACATCATTGAGAAAATTGGCAGAATCATTGAGATTTGAATATAATTTTTTATACCTCTGATTGTGTTGGTATTTAATCAACCATGGTATTGATAGAAGTATTATAATAGCAATTAGCACTAATGTTTGAATTTCATTATCCCATGATAAATTATTAACTCCTCCAATATCATTGATATAGTTATATATTAACCAGATTGCCAATGTGTAGAAATAGATAAGGTATGATAAAAAATCAATTACTTTTATTCTATTCAATTTCTTTCGAAAAAGGAGTATTGATTCTTTTACTGACAGATTATTTGTCGTTTTTGTCATAGTCAACAATCTGTTAATTATAGATATTATTTTTATTATAAAGAATAAACCGATAAAAGAAAACAAAATTAAAGTATTTGCCGATAACTTCAAGTCGAGATATACCCACGCATATACCATCAAGCTGATTAAAATAATTAGCATCAACGAATACCCAAATATTTTCAATTTTAGGTCTGATAAGACTTTAGCTATAGTTTTACTATGATTCATTTTTAACGTTTTTCTGATATTCACATCATCGTGAATATTTTGTTGCGTTTTAGTGTGCGTTTCAGACCACAACTTTTTTAAATCAAATTTGTCCATTTTCCAATATTTTAATTAATTGACACTTTATTCTGTTAATTTTTACACCGGTATAGCTTTCTGAGATACCTATTATTTCAGCAATTTCCTTATAATTATAATCTTCTAAATACAAGATGATTATTGCTTTTTCTACGTCTGATAAATGATTGATTGCCTGATATAGTTTATCTTTTTTGTCAGATTCTGTGTTGTTTTCATTATCTGGTATATTATATTCAATTTTAGAAAGTTCTGTATGTATTGGTTTCAGGTTTTGCTTGCGAATAATATCAATTGCCGTATTTAAAGCAACTCTATATAGCCACGTGGAAAAAGCTGATTGATTTTTAAAACTTGGAAATGATTTCCAAAGCCTAATCAATATTTCTTGATGATAGTCCTCCTTGTATAGATTTCGATAGAAATAGATATTACAAATTTTCTGTAATATTCCTTGATGTTTATTTATCAGTTCAATAAATTCTTTTTCCACTTTCAAATACTTTGATTTTTTGTTAAGTTAGTCGTATATTTCGATTCAATTATTACAAAAAAACAAAAAATAAAATTCTGCCGCTAACACAGTGTATAAGCCATAAGGGTTTTAGTGGTTTGCGAAGGTTGTCCCTCGCATCAGCGTTTCGTCTGGTTTGATAGGGACGTGGCTCCGAAGTCCCTTACGGATTATACACTCACACGTTGGGTGTAATGTTAAGAAAATGAACGATATAAATACTCATATGGAAAATGACAAAAGAATAAAACAGATTAAGAATGTAACTCTTCAGGGTTCATTCATAAATTTCATATTGACAGTAGGAAAGGTCATTGCAGGAATAGTTGGGAATAGTACCGCAATGATTGCTGACGGAATACATTCGCTATCTGATTTTATTACGGATGTAATTGTAATTGTTTTTATTAAAGTATCTGGTAAAGAAAAAGATAAGAATCATCATTACGGGCACGGGAAATATGAAACTTTTGCTACGATGCTAATTAGTTTTGCCTTAATTATTGTCGGGTTTGGAATTTTATATACAGGAGCGGTAAAAATAATTGATTCGTTAAATGGAGAGCTGATTGAAAAGCCTGGATTTATAGCTCTTTATGCTGCCCTTATTTCAATAGTATTTAAAGAAGGACTTTTTTGGTATACAAAAATCGAAGGGAAAAAGCTGAACAGCCAAGCAATGATTGCTAATGCTTGGCATCATAGGTCGGATGCTTTTTCATCAATTGGAACAGCATTAGGAATTTCAGGGGCTATACTTTTAGGTGAGCGTTGGCGAATACTTGACCCAATTGCAGGTATAATTGTTAGTTTCTTTATTCTAAAAGTGGCATGGGATATTGCAAAACCGAGCATAGATGAACTACTTGATAGTTCGCTCCCTGAAACAACAGAAAAAGAACTTGAAGAAATTGTAAAAAGAACAAAAGGAGTTGAATTTTTTCACAATCTGAGAACACGAAAGATAGGAGAGAATATTTCCGTAGAAGTTCATATAAAAGTTGATAAAAACATGACTGTTGAATTATCTCATAAAATTGCTACAGAGATAGAGATAACGGTAAGGAAAAGATTTGGAGAACGCTCACATGTAATTGTGCATGTTGAGCCTTTTAGAAATGATTGACAAACAAAAAACACTACACCCAACAAGGGGTTAATAAAATGCAGGTTTTCAGCGGATTAGGTAACATTCTCGCTTTTTCGTAGCTTCGTAGCGTGGGATGATGAAACGTTTCAATCTCCTGCACTTTACCAACCCCCAGCCGTTGTGTGTCATGTAAGCTGAACACGACAAATTGAAAAATCTGTACAAATTAAGAAAATGACGAAGCATGGAAAATTTAGAAAATATTGCAGAAAGCAATTTGCAGAAAGCATTCGAGATTATCAGAGAATTGAAAATTGAAAAAATATATGAGGAATTAAATTCAACTTGCAATTTGGTTGGCTCTGTCAAAACAGGACTTTTAATGAGTCATTTAGACATTGATTTTCATGTGTATTCCGATGAATTTTCAGTAGAGAAAAGTTTTAACGCAATCGCTAAAATCAGCCAGAACCCTAAAATCAAAGAGGTTTTTTACAAGAACCTATTGGAAGAGGACGACATGTGTTTGGAGTGGCATTTACTGTATGAAGAAGTGCCTGAGCGTATTTGGACAATTGATATTATGCACATAAAGAATGAATCGTTATATGCGGGAGTGATAGAACGAGTAACTGAAAAGATAAGTTCAGTATTGACCGAAAAAATGAAACAAACTATTCTGAAAATAAAATGGGAAAGTGAACGACATAAAGAAAAAATTTTCGGAATAGATATTTATCAAGCTGTAATAGAAGAAAATATTGACACCTTTCAAGATTTTCAAATATGGAAACAAAACAAAAAAGATGTTGGAATTTCATTATGGGAGCCTTGCGTAGAGATAAAACAATGAAATAAAGCAAAATACACGAACACACAACAAGCGGTTTGGCACAAGGCGGGGTGTATGCCCGCAGAAAGTCCTGTCGGACTTTCAAGCGTTCACACCCGCGCGAACAGTTGTGTTCCCCCGCCCTGCGCCAAGCCCCCAGACGTTGAGGGGGGGGGGGGAAATCAGAGCGGTTAATAAATACTGGTTTTAGATCTTATTCTGCCTTTGTCACAGTTTTGCCTGTCTGTTACTTGATTCGGATTCAGCGAAGGAATTCTCTTTAGCGCTGATTTTTAGTTGAGGTACAACAAAGGGTAACGGAGTGAAATTATTACTAATTTTTTTTTGGGATACGTCGTGTTTTGACGTAGTGGGGATATATTTTTGTTTCACTGAAAATGTAATAACCTAAAAAACAAGTCTTATGAAAAAAACATTATTCTTAACACTGGTAAGTGCTTTTGCACTACTATCGTTATCATCATGCAGCAAGTTTGATGCAGCTTATAGTCAACCCCCTATACCTCCTCCTGCAGGTACAACAGCGTACACTTTTTCTATTTACACTTCTGGATACAAGGTTTATCTTTCAGAATACAACATTATTGGTGATAGAATTCATAATACCATACTTTTTAATGCGGAAAAGAATGTTCCTTATTCATATGCAGCAAAGAGCAGAGCCAGAAAGGTAAAAGTTCAACTGACAAGGTTTGATTCTCAGGAATGGGTACAACAGGTGTATTATTTAGAAGAGGGAGAAAATATTGATATTGAAATCACACCTACAACTTTAGTAGGGAAAATTGAGCCATAATCTCTTTATTTTATGAGGCAAAGAAGATAGGACAACAGAACGATGATACAAGCATAAATAAGTTATCCTTTCTACGCCATCACAAAGAAAAAGTCAATTGAATATAGAGAAACCTCTCAGTTTCAATTTTACAGTAAATAAAGAAGGAGAATTTAAGCTAACCGGATTTTTCCTTTTCTATTTACGTTGAAGACCTTTTTTTAGCACCATGTTCTTTCCTTATATCTGGATAATATACGGTTGTATAAATGTACATTTTTAATCCATGAATAGGGAAAAAATACAAAAAGGGAGTCTTGATATTACCGCATGGATTACATGGTTTCTACTGTGCCTGATAAACGCTTTAAAAGCAACGGATCTGGTATTAGAAAAGGTCCTGCTAAAAGCAGCATTTTGGTCTAAACATGCAGACACAAGCATGAATGACAGACAAAAGAAGCTGTTAAATAAACTGCTCAATGGATTTGAAGGGAAGCTGACTTCTTCAAAGTGGGCCAAGATTGCAACATGCTCAAAAGACACTGCCATCAGAGACATCAATGACTTGATAGAAAAAGACATCCTGCAAAAAGAAGCAGCGGGAGGACGTAGTACGAGTTATGAATTAAAGCCGATTGCGTTCCTGTGATGCGGTGCCAATAATTTCGTTTGTCGAAATGTGTGTTTTGCAGAATACGAAAATGATGAGATTTTGTGTTTTATAAAACACATTTTATATCTTTGCAAAAATCAGAGATATGAAACAATTGTTTTTGGCGTTTTATCGCAAATTAGAAGAAACAGATATGCGTTTTGAACGTTATCTAAAAAGTCAAATAGATTGGAACAACCGTCTGATAGCCATTACAGGTGCACGCGGAACGGGGAAAACCACTATGCTATTGCAACATATAAAAGAGCAGTACGGAAATAATCCCGAAAATGTGTTATTTGTAAGCTTAGACAATATCTATTTCAGCACCAATAACTTGTATTCGCTCGCAGACGATTTTTATTCGCATGGAGGCCGGGAATTATACCTGGATGAAGTACATAAATATCCTACCTGGGCGCAAGAAATCAAAAATATTTACGATGATTTCCCTAAATTGAAAATGGTTTTTACCGGCTCGTCAATGTTACAGATTTTTAAGGCAGATGCTGATTTAAGCCGTCGTGTCAGGCACTTTCAGTTATTTGGCTTGTCGTTCCGTGAGTTTTTGATTTTTGAAGGATTACTCGGAAAGTCACAAATACCGTTTTCGTTGGAAGAAATTCTTAAAAACCACGTTTCTATTGCTCAAAAACTGAACAGGGAAATAACACCGTTGCCTGCTTTTCAGAAGTATCTTCAATACGGGTATTATCCTTATTATCAAGAAGATATTGCAGGTTACGTAGAACGTGTTTTACAAACGTTTAATACAGTAATGGAAAGTGACTTGCCAAATGTAGAAAGCATTGACTTTTACTCAATTAGCCGAATCAAAAAATTATTCTACATACTTTCTGAAATGGTGCCTTTTACGCCTAACATTTCGCAATTAAGTCAAATGGTAGATGTAACCAGAAGGAGTTTAATGAATTATCTGCAACTTCTGGAAAAATCTCACAGTATTATGTTGCTTGAACAAAAAGCGACAGGAGTACGGCAAATGGTTAAACCTGAAAAGATTTACCTGCAAAACACCAATTACAGTTATGCACTTTCGGTAGAAAACCCGGAAATCGGCACTTTACGTGAGACTTTCTTCTTCAACCAACTACAAACAATTCATAAAGTTACATATACAGAACAGACAGATTTTTGTATTGATGGAAAGTATTATTTTGAAATTGGCGGTAAAAACAAAACCACAAAACAAATTAAAGATTTAGACAATGCTTACCTGGCCATTGATGGTTTGACAATCGGTTTCCGCAATGAAATTCCACTTTGGCTGTTTGGATTTCTCTATTGAGTGTCAATATTTCTATGATTATAGGTTATGAATTAAAACTCATGGGGTTGTGGTTCACCACTGCCGGTTGGAATTGCAAACTAATTTGAGACAAAAAGTTAAGCTGCATTATTAATA
>Ga0265293_10004033_pt1 | contig 26440 bp, 18 predicted proteins | sample Munlanlewell138R_FD_192505 | JGI IMG/M metagenome (GOLD analysis project Ga0265293, IMG submission 192505) | Leachate microbial communities from a municipal landfill in Southern Ontario, Canada - Leachate well 138R | ecosystem: Engineered > Solid waste > Landfill > Unclassified | place: Canada...
CGGCTGAGGCCGCGCGCGAAGCGGCCACAGCCTGGACGGCTGTGGCACTAAGAAAGCACTCTTTTAAGCACTTTTCGAATAAAATGTCATTTTATCTTCACCCTGCCTTATTTTATTAGCATTTTTGCTTATATTTCTCTACAAAATGTCTCATTTTGTTTAAAACTGTATCGAATCTGTAAAATTATATTCACAATTTCTAGTCGTGCAAAGGCCTCATTTCACAAAAGATCGACATTTTTAAGCAAAATAATGCCTTTCTCCCAAAGCTTAAGCTTAAATCGTGATTAAAATAATAAAAAAGATAGCCCTTAGCATAGAGCTTCGAGATAAGCGCTTTTTTTGGGGAAAAGAAGGCGTCGTTGGCAAGATTTAGCTCTGACCGCGCCAAGGTCGCAGCAGACGGCGAAAATGCTCAAACGTGTCAACAAAGCGGTTAATCGCCGCTTTTTTTTATGCTCCAATATCAAATACAAGCCCAAGACATATTATTCGAGGATGATGTCCTCATCGCGGTGAACAAAGCTAGCGGTTTACCGAGCCAAGCCTTGCGCGATTCCGATTGCGATCATCTCTACGCGGCTTTGCAGCGCTATTTAACTAAGGGCGCGTACTTGGGGCTTCACCACCGTCTTGATTTACAAACATCAGGGGTCGTACTTTTCACAAAGTCGCGCAGCGTCAATGCCAAAGTGGCTGCTTTATTTCGAGATTCGCTCATACACAAGCGCTATGAAGCCATAGCCTTTGGTGCCCCGAGCATGCCAGAGCAATTTGTGGCCAAGAGCCCTATTGCTGCAGTTCGCAACTCTTCACCACAACGCTTTAGCTGCAATTCCAGCGGCGGCAAGAACGCAAGAACAGAGTATTTTGTTAAGAATGAGTACGTGTTTGGCGACACTTCGGTCTACGATTTAGAGGCACTTCCTATAACAGGTCGTACACACCAAATACGAGTGCACCTAGAATCATTTTCGCTGCGTATTATCGGTGACAAGGTTTACGGTAGTGGACGACTGCCGATGCACGTACGCGGTATCGCGCCACGACGTATGTGTTTACACGCACAATCTCTAAGCTTCCCCCACCCTATTAGTGGAGAAGCCATAGAGATTATTGCGCCCAAACCCGAAGAATTCACTACGTTTTTAAATCGTATCGCTAAACTATGCCGATAAAGTTAGTGCATATCGCATTTTATGCGCTTTAATGTTTTCGCAAGAACTTCGCATGCCCAAACGGAATGAAGAGTAAAATCATGGTAAAGAGCAAAACAATCACCATCCCCATCGCTAGTGCGAACCAAGGCAAAGCTAGGAGCCGATCTTTTCTTTGATCCCACCAATGAATGCCTTGATCGCGGTACTCTTCATATTTCGCCTGTATAAATTCTATAAAAGCCAGCTCTTTTTGCGTGCTAAACTCACCGCGTACGATGCGTAAATTGCAGGGCAATTCACCGTTACATGTTTTTTGCAATAGGGTTCTAAGAAATAGTTTATTGTCGAAGCTTTCCAACATCAGGTTTATGGCTAAGCTCGCGTCAGCTACAAAAAATATTTTACCCTTAATCCACGACTGTTCGTAATAAAAGCCCGCGTTCTGCGCGCCGATGAGCGGCACTAAATCATGGCTACGCGCTGGAAGCGGATGATTAAAGGCGATGGTTTTTGCTGAAGTATTAAGGCGTTTACTATCGATGTCGAGTACAGGCAAATTGGGGTTTGCATTAATACAATTGTAGTCTTTGTACTGTTTCCAATGATGGGCGGGTTCAATGTTCCAGCCTATTTCCCGTAAAAAGCGGTATGAGCTGCCAAAATCGTCAAAGATGAGGATATTCACACCGTTTTGACTAAATTCTTTGAGTTCTTCGCGTGGTAGCGTCGTTGTTGGCCCCACGAATATGATGCCATGCCATTTTTCGTCGTCACCAAAGAGGGCGTCTTTATACTCGCAGCTTGCGCCAAGTTGCGCGCAAGCCTGCAGCATGCCCTCTAATCCGCGCCAATCGGCAGGCTGAGCCAACGCGTGCTTAGAAAAAATCGTCATCACTGCAAAAAGCAGAGTACAGAAAGTAATCTGTGTTAAAACAACGCCACTGCGACTTTTCATAGGTCGCAATACCTCCAAAAAGCAAAGGTCCGCTGCTAACGCGGACCTCTACTTTAGCTTGTTGAAGTGAACTTAATTAGCAGGACAGAACTGCGCGTTCTGGCTTATGGATTCGTTATCGTCTTCTATACACTCGTGGAAATAGCCCATAGGACGCTCGCTCGTTTGTTCATCTACTACAAAGTAAAATTCTGCTGGGGGCGAAAGCGTCACTGTAGCATTATCAATGACAACGCTTTTGGCGTCCCATTCAAAGTTGACTTTAGCCTTTGCACCTGGGAGCAGAGGCTCGTTAAGTATGGCCTCACCAAGGTAGCCATCCTTACCCGAGTTGTTAGCATTCTTTGCATAAAACTTTACGCTTAAGCCTGCGCGTATGCCTAGGGAACCTTTATTTTCGATGTTTGCGATAAGCTTAACGTGAGCTGGGCAATGGTTAATATCGAATTCCAGATCGAGTGCCACGAGGTTAGGCGCATTAAACATACCATCGGGTTGAACGTTTTGCCTGTAGTTGTTGAGCGATTTTACGAGCCAATTGCTTTTTGCCACTTTGGGCACCGTGCCGTCTTCATTGATATTGGTAACGTGGTAGTCGAATTGATTCCAAATACGTCGAGTTCTAACCCAGTGCTCTGGATCTTCGAAGACGCGAATGCCTGTATAACCTGAGTAATGATAGTCATTGGAAACAACGACTATTTCACTGTGTCCGTCATTATCGACATCGACGACTAGCGGGTATTCATCGGCAGTGCCACTTGAGTTTTTGGGCGGTGGATCAATGAGGTGTAGCGGTTTTCGCAAACCTGATGAGGCATCAATTTCATCGCTACCTAGCCCTTTGTAGATATGTAAATGAATTTCGTCAGCGTAGAGGACTTCAGAAACTCCGTCGCCCTCAAAGTCAAATACGCTAGATCCCGTTACAGCGCTGGAGTCGTCTTGGGTGTTAAAATCGGCCCAAAGTATGTCGCCATCATTCTTATAAACTACGTATGACCACCTTGTAGCCAAGCCGATGTCAGGTTTATTATCACCATCAAAGTCAGCCACTACAAGAGGACCGCCACCTGTAGCGCAGTGTCTTCTTCGATTAGTTTCTTGAGTTTCATTATCAAGCTCAGTCTCACAATATTTATCGCCAAATCTCGCATTAATACGATTGTAGTCCATTGGCATTTTGGATGACCATAGCTGATTTCTACTAAACATTCCCGTCTCTGAGTCTTTAAATAATTCGTAAACTTCAACGCGTCCTGGCTCTGGGGTGGGCTGCGATCGAGGTTCGAGGCCACCAGCAACCATAGTAATTTGTTCAGGTACAAGTTTACCGTTACTCGTATCGCTGCTCAAATCAATATCGGCAAGAACGCTAGTACCAGTGACAGTATCGCTGCTAATGATTTCGCAATCTTTGTTCCAAATTCGTGTGCCAATGATTTCGGGCTCGCCGTCACCGTCAATGTCGGCTACAGCGCTATTACCCAAGCTTGCTTGACAGCGCCACTCGTAGGTATCTTCCGCTTCGTTGTATTGTATAATTCCAGCAGTCGAAACAATATGCGGATATTTACCACCATCGAGGTTTACGAATTTGTGCTTCGCACTGTTCTCTTGGAGTTCTGCGATAATTTTTAATTCGTAGCCACCATCTCCTGTGGGGAGCAAGTTAAGGATACGCGTTTTACCGATGCTTGTACCTGATACGATTTCGGGGTACTCATCGTTGTTAACTTTAGCGGCAGCTACGTTGTCATACGGATAGTCTACAGTATCCGCCACAGCCAAGTCTCTGCCATCATCTCCGCTGATAACGCGCAATGCTGTCTTCCCAGTATAAGAGCCATTTCCAGCAGTTCTACTAAAAGCGGTAAAGACCACTTCGGGAACATCGTTTTCGTCGATTTTGCCATCGCCATTATCATCGGTAAGATTGATAACAATAGGTATGCGCATGACTTGATTAAACTCTGGCTTAAACTCTGGCGCTCCACCAGGCATGCTTTCGGTGGGCCAGTGCCACTTTAGTTTTGGATTAAACGCGCCTGGTTTTGGTTTAACAATGCAGGCGTTAGGATTTTCCTCTACAGCAACACAGGTGTTGGTGGTTAGTTCACAGAATTCATCTAGCTCACAATCGTTGATAGTCTCACAATCGGTACCCTTTGGCAGACATTTTTGGTAAATACAAAGCTCACCGCCAGCGCAGCAAAGCTCTTTACTTTCGCCACAACGCTGTCCATGGCACACGGGTAAACACTCCCCTGCTTCGCAAACATAATTATCTTCGCAGCAAACGTTGCCACACTTTATTTTATCCCCGCAATGGAGCGTACAAACACCTTCATTGCATACTTCGTTACTCTTGCAGCATGATGTCCAAAACTCACCATCACAGCGATGTTGATCCTCCATGCAGCTATCTACACAACCAAGGCTTGAGTGGCAAAGTTGATCTTGATTACAGCATTCTTCATAGCATTGTGGCTGTCCATCGTCGCAGATTGGCGCGCATACATCAATGTATTGGTCGCAAAGCATATCTTCACTACAGCATACACCATTGCAAATCTCCGTAGCGCATACCTGGCACTCACCCTTTACACATAATTCATTGGCTTTACATGCGGGTTTGCATTCCTCGCTGGGGTCAACGCAAACGCTATTTACACACGTGGCTGGTGCAGTGCACTCGGGTACACATATAGTGCTAGGATCTACACAAACACCGTTAATACATACATTAGGTGCTTGGCAAGTCTCTTTGCATTTAGGGTCAGGTGTTACACATTTATTTTGAATGCAAACATTCGGCGCTCTGCACATTTCAGCGCAGTCAATTATTTTCCCGCTGATATCGTCTTCACAAGCATAAAATGTTGTTATACAAAGCAAGAACAATAGAGTTTTTTTCATGATCTCCCCTTGGCTAAAAAATCGGCGTAGCAATGCCATTTTTAAGTGTAGAAAAATAAACGCTACATTTCAAGAGCTTGAATTTTATTTTGTTACTGACAGCTATGCACTATTCGGACGCTAGTCCCCATACATCAGAAATTCCTTAAACAAGCGAAGCATAATATACAGCCAAACATGAGGTAGCTAGCCAGCAACGGGGGGGTAGCGCGGGATCGCCTCGTAAAATACGCAATGAGCGCATTTTGTGCGTTGGATGAGCGTTTAGCGAATACAACGCACAAAATTGGGCGCGAATTGCAATATTTTACGAGGAAGCCCGCGCGTAGGGGGCACTCCCCCCAAAAAACCTTAATAAGAGACGGTTTTAAGCGCTTCAATAAGTGTGTTGCATGAGTCGTAGCGATCGGCAGGTTTTTTATTCATGCAAGCTAGAATGATTTCTTCTAATTTGGGGTTAACGGAGGGGTTAACGGAGCTGGGGAGTGGCGGTGCTTCGTGAACGTGTTTGTAGGGCAGGTCACCTTTGAGGAAGGGCAGCGTGCCTGTGGCGAGTTCAAAGAGGGTTACGCCGAGTGAGTAGATGTCGGAGCGAGCGTCAACTTCGGTGCCTGTGACCTGTTCGGGTGACATGTAGTAGGGCGTTCCGATGGCTTGTGTATGCTCGTTAATGTTTTCATCAAGCACTTTGGCGAGGCCAAGGTCGAGGATCTTGAGGGTTTTGTCTTTTTTGGCAAGCATTATGTTGCCAGACTTAACGTCACGGTGAATGATACCGTTGTCGTGCGCATATTGTAGTCCGCGGCAAGCGTGGATGGCGAGCTGGGTTAGGAATTTAGTTGGGAAGGGGCCGGTCTGAGTAACGAGTTGCTTAAGAGTTTTTCCGTCGATAAACTCCATGGCGAGGAAAACGTCGCCGTTGGTGAGTTTACCGATGTCGAAGATGGTAACGATGTTGATATGTTGGAGTTGTGCAGAGGCACGAGCTTCACGGATAAAGTAATCGCGTGCGACGTCATTGTCTTTGAGTTTTTGGCTTAGAACTTTAAGGGCAACGGTGCGGTTGAGTATAAGGTCGGTTGCGCGGTAGACTACGCCCATGCCGCCGTGGGCTACTTCTTCGATAATATCGTATCGCTCGCTCTCTGCGGTCGGGATATCATCGAGTGATACAAACATGCCCGAACCGATGGTGCGAACTCGCTGGCGTTCATAAGTCGAAGGACGCCTACGCGACCCGATATCTTGCAAAGGTTTTATCTCATTGTCAGCCTCGCCTGTAAGTGTTCTGGCGCGCTTGACTTGTTTTGCGGTTAGCATCGCAACCCGTTCACCGATGTCGCGAAAGTTGGGATCTTTTTCGTAGACGTAGAGATAGTACTTTAGCGCGTCAGCATATTCCCCTATGGCTTCGAAGCAGTAGGCTGCTTTATAATTGATTTTGATACTTTGTTCTTGGGTGAGGCTGTCGTTTTCGATGACAGTATAGTGTTGTAGTGCACTGTCAAAACGTTTTTGCTTGCAAAGGATATCGGCTTGTAGTTCGCTTGCCTCTGCGAAATCGGGTGAGTTCTTTTGGATTTTTCCTAAAATGGTTAAAGCATCGTTGAGTCTGCGCTTAAGAATAAGGCTTTTACCAATTTTAAGGTAGTTATTCTTTTTGGCTAGCATCCTAAACTCAGCTTGCGAGTCACCGAGGGCACGATAAATGTCCGCGGCTTTTTCGTAGTTTCCGATTTTCTCGAAAGCTTTTGCTGCTTCAGGAAGCGAATTTTGTCGCAAGAAAAGTAGTGCCGCTAATTCGTAATTTTCTTCATCCCAATAGCCTTTTGCAGTTTCGCGCAAGGCTTGGGTTTTTTCGAGAATTTCGTAAGCTTTCTCGCGTTTTTCGGGCTTGGTGAGGTAGTATTTTGCAGCAATAACCGCCATAGCCAAGCTCATGGGTATAGCCGCCAAATCACCTTCCGTTAAGTCGTAATCGTAATCAAAGGCAGCGACTTGCATTTGCATCTGCTTATCAATGAGACCAGCCTTTTGATAGCATACGATGGCATTCATATAGCGGTTCAAAGACTCGTAAATGCGAGCACTTTCCTCGAAACGGCCTGCTTTTTGGTAGAGTTGTGCTGCTTGCTCAAAGAGTTTCTGCTTCATCCGTATGGCGGCAGCCTCAACGTACAATTCGTGCGTCGTATAAAACTCTGCGAGCCGCGCATCGTTGCCATGGCGCTCATACCACTCTCTTGCTTCTTCAATTCTCCCATGTCTTTCGAGTATGGTCGCAGCGTTGAGCAACAATCCCTCTTTGGAACACAAATCTAGCGCCAGATCTATCCGTTCATTATTTGCCAATAATTCGACAGCTTTATCATACTCACTTTTACTCAAGTGTAGCTCGAGCTGCGATTTCAGAGCTTTGGGTAAATCCTCAAAGCCAAGTGACAAGGACATAGGTTTGTAGCCTCCTGAACGTTTTCGTACTTACTTTCACTGCTTCCGTGTTCCTCAATAAGTTCGACCCTTGTGTTTTTACAGAACACAAAAATACAGACCGTACTTGTTAATACACGTTTCAAAGCCCTATGTAAACAAATCATAGAAAAGCTATACAGACGCGTTAATAGGCAAAACACAGAAAATTAAGGACACGATCATCCCCCTTCTTTGAGTAGTGATATATGTCGATTTTGCAATACCCTTACTAAATAGATTTATTACTTAAATCCGCCTTAAAATTGCAAAGAAGAGATATTTGTACTTTCTTTTTTCCTAACATCGCATCAAAATGGCTAAGAAAAGATATTTTTGCTTTCTTCTTTTCTTCCTTGTTTCCTAGAATCCGCAGCAAAATGGCAAAGGAAAGCCTTATTCGATTTTTTGACTAAGTTCAAACAAGCCAAAATAGCTTTCCACACTTGAGTCTAGCTGCGTTTTTGGCAATTTTCACATTCATCAGAACATCTCTAAAGGCTATCGCGCTTTGTAGTTATTTTTGACGTAGTACATTGATTTTATTGACTTTATTTTTGCACTTCACCTAACTTTTCCTAATTTACACTCGCTGTTGCGGAAATCCTTTAAGGATGAGCCAAATAATCGCAGTGGGGGCGTTGCGGGGGCTAGAGCCCCCGCTGAGGGGGAGCCGAAACGAGCAAAACTAAATGTTTTGCGAGTTGATGGCTCAATGAGACTAGATTTGCGCAATCGAACGCAAGCCTGCGTGAGTGCAGCGCAAATCGTAGTCGGAATTGTGGAATGTGGCAAACCCGCGCAAAGCGCGGGGTTGACACGCAGGGGGACACTTCCCCCACAAAAGTAAAAAGCATAAACATCGGATGAATCCGCGCTTGCCTCAAGTTGAAGCCCGTCATTCGCGCGGCGTGGCTTTATGGGCGTTTGGTATTTATTTTGGTCAGTTCCATCGAATAAACATTATCCTTATTGAGCCCTGGCACAATGGTATCTTGCAGCGTGAGTTCGGACTGTACTTTCGCTGCAAAATTTATCGAATTCAGTTTAGCACTAGGCGCTTTAGTGTTCGCGAAAAGGGATGACTTATAATTTAAGCTAGAGGTGAATTTGCCGCTATCCCTAGAATTTTTTAGCGCGTCGAGTCTTTGGCTAAAGCTCTCTATTAAGGCGAATAGCTCCTTGAGGTACGTCTCATCACAGCGTTTAGGATTCTCCCAAAGCCACAAAAAGGGGCTCTCTGCATTCCTTCGTATGGGAAGTAAGAGAATGCTTTGGGGCGGCCGCATTTCAAGCGTATCGTATAGTTCTGCAAACTCCTCGGTATTAGGTGCACCAGAATAGTACGAATGGCCAGAGCAAACGCAGACTATTTCGCCGCAAGGCTCAATGACATGCTCATAACTACGACCCAGCTTCAGAATCCCTCCGTTAAACATGATGCGCGCTAGCTTTAGAGCGCCGTTTTTACACTCCCCCCACCACTGCGCACTGGCATGATTCTGTGCGTAGCTCCCCGCGATGGCAAGCATGTCCGGTAAAGTGCTAACTTGGGAAAAAGCCGAAAAAGCCCTGTCGAGCTCGCGTGAACGTTTAGAATCGTAGTCTGCCTTTTTTCCCCGTGAACTATCCTCAAAGTTCATGGCTAAAATCTCGTCCCACTTTGGCGGTAGGGCGAGCTCATCTCTCATCGCATTGAACTCGCCGCCAAGTTCCTCTGCGCTAAGAGTGCAAGCATTGATGTTCAGTGCGTATTTCTTGGCGAGCTGCAAAAAGCGCGGCGAAAGAGCTTGATCATAAATGCGCGCATACATCACTTCAAAACGCATTTCGCTGCACAAAAATAGCCTAGCATCTTTATGGTATAGTCGCTCTATCTGAGTCTTGGTTTCGGGGCTTATAAGATCTTTGGTGACAACCATTACGCAATCATCGCTCTCATAAGGGCAAACAACGCGAAGACTTCGCGCCAACTCGGGATTGAGTTTTTTTGACACATCAAGGTCTAAAAAAACCTCCTGATACTCACTCCACGCTTTAATCGCTAAGCGTTGCGAGAGTTTCTGGATCATATCCTGCTCCCCCATCAAAGACAGCTCAAATATCGCTGTATCTAGCCCACCCCCCATAAGGCGATGTCTTTGTTTAATCTCTTCGATGCTCTGCGCCGTAACGCGTCCAGTCTCTTTACAAATATCTTGGATCATTGCTGAAATCATAAATTCCATCCCTTTCATGCTCCAAAAAAAACAACAGAAATGAGTTATGGAGCCACAGAGCTACTCATGCTGCACATGGAGACATGTCAGCACAATACACCTACATTGCGTACGTGTAAAGTAATATTTTGCTTTAATACTTTATCGGCCAGCGTAAAGCCCAATGTATCCTATTTTTATTGCACAGCGACCGTTAGTTCTCTACGTTTCCTAGAATCAGCATCAATCTTGCTAACATTAGCATCTTTTTTCTTTGAAACTGAAAAGCGCATCAAGCTCGCTAACAATAGCATCTTTTTTCTTTGAAACTGGAAAGCGCATCATATTTGCTAACATATGCTCTGCCTAAGTCTATTTGCATTATGAGATTTTGCTTCTCTAAAAAGTCTCCTATTTCACCCAAAAATTGCAATTTTATGAAATCAAATTCACTGTTCGCAACGTGCCGACAACTGCGATCCTCCTCCCAACTGAATTTGCTTGCTTTTGGCTGCGTACGTGTTAAGCAGGCTTTGCTCAGGGGTGCTCGCGCAGTCGCTGCGCGTCGCTAGCGACGCGGAGAGGAAAGTCCGGGCTCCACAGAGGAGGATGGTTGTTAACGGCAACCGAGCGTAAGCTCCGGGATAGCGCCACAGAAAGTATACCGCCTTATCGCTTAGCATAAGGTAAGGGTGAAAGGGTGAGGTAAGAGCTCACCGGGGTCGTGGTGACACGACTCGCATGGCAAGCCCCATCTGGAGCAAGATCAAGCAAAGGGTGCGACATGTCGCCAGTGTACCTCGCACTGTTACCCTTGGGTTAGATCGCTTGAGACGGCGAGCGATTGTCGTCCTAGATGAATGACTGCGCACGAGTGCGCTCGTGACAGAACCCGGCTTATAGAGCAGCCCTGAGCTCTGTAGTCTTTGGCATCTTTGCATAAAAACCCCAATTTTTGCCTTGGCTGTGTGAGGTGTTAAGCTCACTTGCGGTTGAGGTTTTTTTTAGACTGGAGATTTTTATGAAGCCAACGACTGTTACATATCCTAGCTACCGACCTGGCGAATCCGTGGTATCGCGCACTTCATCGATATTAATTTCCCTGCATCTAGGTGGTCCTTGCATGCGCTTTGACGCAAGGTTTTTGCCCAATCGTCGGATATTTATTGAGAGCGAATTCCTCTACGCCGCGGGCAAAGAGCTCTACCTCGTCATAGGCAACCCTCAGGACAGCCTCCATAGCGTTCCCGCCCGTGTACAGAGCGTTAATTATGGGGATGACGATTGCGAGCAAAGCGGGATGCTACTAAGTCTAAGTCGTCCAGGTCTAGCCGCGTAGCGCTTTTGCGTTGAGCAGAGCAGCTTTGGGGGCGCTTTTATGAGTGTGGCGCTTTTAGCTGAACTTCCCTTAGGGATGTACTGATTAATGCAAAAACAGTAGGGGCAGGTTTCAAAGCTGCCCCTTGATTAAAACAACGAAAGTCAACAGTAGGGGCAGGTTTCAAAGCTGCCCCTTGATTAAAACAACGAAAGTCAGGCGAGCTTTCAAAATAAAGTCAATAAAATCAATAGCTTACATACAAAAGTGGCTTCTAAGGGCGCTAGCCCTTAAACGGAAGTTGAAGTGCTAGCTACAATGCATCAGAGTTTCCTTAGAACCTAAAGTCTCGCTGCCCTTGAGTGATAGAAAGCAGATGATTTTCGACCATACTGCGTACTTTGGTACTCAGAATATACTTCTTCTCTTCCTCTATAATGCGCTCGCCTAGCTCCTTTGTTTCGGGGGAAGCATAGTCTTGCAAAAATTCTTTAAGCGTAATAATCGCGTTGGGTTGGCAACAATTGAGAATTTGCTGCTTCTTGCAAAGCTCTAAGAAACGATCCCCCGTGCGTCCTTCGCGATAGCATGCGGTGCAAAAGCTGGGTAGATAGCCAAGTTGCATGAGCCAGCGCACAACTTCGTCGAGGCTTCGCTTATCGCTAACATCAAACTGCTCCGATTGTGCATCTTCGATTTTGGGATCATGGTAACCACCAACACTGGTGCGCGAAGCGCCGCTAATCTGCGAAACGCCAAGGTGCAGTAGTCGCTCGCGTACCTCGGGACTTTCGCGTGTAGACACGATCATGCCTGTGTACGGAACAGCGATGCGAATGCAAGCACAAATTTTGGCAAAGGTATCGTCATCAATGCCGTTGTCAAACTGCGTCGGATCTATTCCCTCGGCTTTCTTGATTCGTGGCATACTAATGGTGTGGGGGCCAATGCCGTAGCTGGCCTCGAGATGCTCCGCATGCATGAGTAGCGCCGCGAACTCGTAACGGTAACGCTCCAGACCATATAGTACCCCTAAGCCAACGTCATCAATGCCACCTTGGATAGCGCGATCCATCGCCTCGGTGTGGTAGGCGTAATCGTGTTTTGGGCCTGTGGGGTGCAGTTTCTCGTAGCTCTTTTTGTGGTAGGTTTCCTGAAACAGGATATAGGTTCCAATGCCAGCGTCCTTGAGTTTTCTATAATTCTCCACCGTGGTAGCGGCAATGTTGACGTTAGCGCGGCGAATGGCGCCGTTTTTGTGCTTAATCGAGTAAATCGTCTCTATCGACTCTAAAATATACTCGATGGGGTTCATCGTCGGGTGTTCCCCAGCTTCAATAGCTAAGCGCTTGTGCCCCATGTCTTGTAACGCGATAACTTCGCGTCGTATCTCTTCTTGAGTTAGTTTTCGGCGCGCAATACTCGTATTTTTTAGGTGGTAAGGACAATATATGCAGCCGTTTACGCAGTAGTTGGACAAATATAAGGGCGCAAACAAAACGATACGATTGCCGTAAAAGTCGCGTTTGATTTGTGCGGCTAAGTCTTCAATTTCGTGGTTCAGCTCTAGATCTTCGCAAGCTAAAAGCAGGGATGCTTCGCGATGGTTTAACCCTTCTCGCTGCTTGGCTTTCTCTATGACTTCGCGGATTGCAGCAGTATTATTTTTATACCTATCCGCAAACTCAAGGCTTGCGAGGATTTCTGCTTCATCAATAAACTCCTCGGCCTTCATCGACTTGGGATTATATGTCATTTTCTCTCTTCCTTCTGAGTGAGTAGCAGCTCATCAAAATATGGCTGCAAGCTTCCTCGTCAGTGTAATCAAGCTCGCCCTCTACTTCGTAGGGGCATAAACAAGTTTCACGCTAATGCCCTCAAGCACACCGATCTTTCCTGCTATAGCGTTTAAAACGTTTTGCGGTGCATCCAAAGCGACACTCAAAATATTAAGCTGACGCTCCCGATGCGGTATTCCCATGCGACCTATAACGTACTCGCCGTAATCGCTTAGGATACTGTTGAGTTGCTTAGTCGTTGCGCCGCTTTGCACGATAATTCCCAACAAAGCGATGCTGTACGCATCCGTCATCATCTACCTCATTTGCCCGCACACGCGCCCCAAAAGCAAGCAGACGCGCGCGCTGCAAAGGTAAACATTTTCTCGTACTTTGCAAGCGCTTTTTAGTTTCTCGAAACGCACACAAACTATCCAAAGATCCAACGCTTCATTAATGTCACTGGCCTATCCAGTGTTGGGAACTTCCAGCGCTTGATCTTAGCTTGGACACACGCCGTTAGACCACTACCGATTTGGTCTTCCGTAATCTCTACCTTCATGACAGAGCCATCCTTACCAATAGTGATGCGCGCAACTAGCCTACCCGGCTTTTGCCCATGCTCCTGAATAACACGTTGGTAACAACGCTCAATATCTATCTTTTTCTTAGCCATCGCGGCTTCTAGCGCAGATTTATCGGAAGCCTCTACCGAGGTCGGAATACTCGTATCATCCGACATCTTGATTTGTACTCTCTCGCGCGCAACCTTCACGCCTTGTGTCGTACTACCAACAACAGCGTCCGACGCTCCACCCGTCCCCAAACTCTTGAGCCCCGCTTCGCCTGTCGATGAACCACCGCTACCAAGGTTGAGCCCCATGCCAGTACCACCAGAGCCAGGCCCACCTATGTCATCGCGCGATAATCCTTCAAAAGCGCTAACAGTACCTGCGCTTCCCAAAATATCGGCGCCAATATTCGATAAGCCATCACCACCATCAACCCCAAGTATCCCTGCTACGATCTTCTTGCCCGACTCCTGGCGCGCCGCTCTCAGTGCTTTTGCATCCGAAGGTGGCGCAGGCGTCTTTGTCGGCGCTACATCCTCAACCGCATCTTCTCCCATCCCCTCGTCGCCCTCGCCCTCTTGCACAAGCTCATCGGGCTCTTCCTCCTCGACCTGCACCACAGCCTCGTGTTCCAAGAACCAACTCGGTATCATGATGAGTTCTTCGTCGTTTCGTGGCCAATCCTGAAGCACAACATAGAGCAGCGGCACAATATGGATAAGTAAGCTAAGCAGCAAGCAAATCGCAAAGCCAAGACCAATAAACTCCGACAAACGCCCGAAAAGCCCGCCTCCCTTAGATTGGAGCATCATCGCCCCAACCGCCTCATCGGGGGGGTTCACGAACTGAAAGAGTACAACTATTTTACCAATAACTACACGTCCGCGTGAGCGATCATTGAGCTGGATCCGGTATAAGTCGCCGACTTTCTTAGCTTGTTTTGCTTCATCAATTTTTCGCAGCTCAATGATTTTACCATCCGGCAAAGCCACCCTACCGCCCATGCTTTTTTCTACACAGAGGTAGTAGCTGTCATTCTTGCTTTCGTAAACAAATAACTGATGTGTTACAGGCATTGAGCTGGACAAAATGACAAAGCTATTCTGCTCATTTTGTCCAAAACTTACCGTCTCGCGCCTGCGGATGAGGCGCTCTTCTATGCATTGCTTGCCTTGGAACACTCCAATACGAAGCAATTTTTTGGGCTGTGCCACAGGCATCAGAATATCCTCCGCTTCACCGCACCCTAAATTACCACAAAAGCGCTAGAGTCTTAGCAATAGAAGATTATTCCGCTGGGGGGGCTTTGGAGTAGCGGCCACTCTGATCCATCTTCCCGCTAACAACAGCAAACCTAAAGCGCTTAAATTCCGTCGAAATCGCAGTCTGCATAACCTCAACAAGTAGCCGATAAGTTGTCCCTTGGTCGGCCACAATGGTCATATCACCCTTGAACTCCTTGTTCATCTGTCGCGCCATATTCTTTTGCTCTTCCACTACTTGTCGCAGCTGTACTTCAAGCGGTTCAATAATGAGACCAGCATCCCCACCCTTCTTAAAGTTGCCGCGCACCTTCCCTTCCTCAATATCGACCACCTTCTGGCTCTTCAAAAACAAACCCTCTTTGGTAATCGAAATAACCGTCATATCCTCCGGCGCCGCATCCGCAATACTAATAGGCACATCAGTATTTGGCGGAATCGTCACCGGCTCCTCCCCATAGCTCTTGAGCAGGAAAACGAGGATAATAGTCATCATATCCATCATGGAGTTGAGGTTAAGCGCCTGTTTATCATCGTCGCGCCGCGCCGCACGTTTCGCCTTACGTACCGCAATCAGCCGTCGGCGCATCTCATCTTGTTCACTCCGCATATCAGCGGCCGGATTATTATGATCTACCATATTCAACACCCAAGAACTATTCGTTTACACACGAACTTCGCTTTTTCAATATCTTTTTTTGGTGGGGGAAGTTTCCCCCTACGTCGCAACCCCTCGCTTTGCTCGGGTTTGCGCCTACCCCCTCAACGGGGCCTCAATCGCCAGCCCCGTAACGCCCCGCTTAAGTCTTAGCCTTCGTACCCAGTGCTCGCAAACTACTGCGACATGGGAAGTCCGAGGACCACGAGAGGAAACATCGTCAATCCAGCGCGTGCGATAGTGCCATCTTCTCTGGCAACATCAGTCTGGACAACGGCTGCATCGTTAAGCGCCGCCTTATCAGCCAACCTAGCCCCTTTTTGTGCGCCAGAGTCTACATCTGCCCTATCCACAAGCTGGTATCGCGACACGTCCATGGCTTTAACAATCATGCCATAAGGAATGCCAGGATCTGCGACGATTTCAATAGTCTCGTGCGTAGTCCAACTTGGATTGTTCTTCAAGTCGATGAGCAAATTGTAGAGTGCCACCCAATCGTGTCTATCGACCTCAATTTGGGCATCAGGGTTGCTAACACAAACGGTAACACCACTCTCGGGACAACCAGCAACTGGCGGCATAGCCATCATGCCATCAAGAACCGTAAAGCCCTGCCTCGAAATGAAGAGCTGCAAACGTTTTGGCGGCTCTCCATCTTGATTCGCTGCGCCAGCGGAACGCTGCGGCATCGTGACATCTATGATAGCAATCTTCAAAAATACGACGCTTAACAACATCAAGGGAATGAGAACTAACACGATGTTCAAGATCGGTGTCAAGTTCAACTCTTCCGCATCATCTACTCTATAAACCTTAGCCATTGTAATTCTCCCGACGCCATACAGTAATAAGCAAAACCCAAAAAGTCAGCCTACTTCGAGCGCGAAGATAACATGTTGTTCAATTTCGTCGAATAAAGCTCAATATCCTCAATGATTTTTCGTGCAACCGACGAAATAACCATGTGCAGTAAAAGGGTGGGGATGGCAACCATCAAACCAAAGGCAGTCGTGTTCATAGCGATAGCAATACCACGCGACAACATAGCCTGTCGGTTTTCGGGGCTCGCCGTTTCCAAAGCGGCGAAAGCGTTAATCAGACCAATAATCGTTCCCAAGAGACCGCAGAGTGTAGCAATGTTAGCGAGGGCTGCGAGCATGGGGAGTCTGCGAAGAACGAGCGGGATTACCTCAAGGCTGGCTTCTTCAACAGCATTCTGTATTTCGAGTTCGCTGCGGTTGGCTTTGGTCAAACCAGCTTTGATAACTCGGGCGAGAGCAGCATTTTGCTGTGAGTTGCATAGCTTCACTGCGCGCTCAATATTATCACTCATCACGCTGCGCTGAATTTGCTCCATGAATGCTGAGGCACTGATGTTGTATTTGAAGAAAATAAACGTAAAGCGCTCAATGATCAAGCCCAAACAGGCAATGGATATTGCCAAAATGAAGTACATCCATATACCACCTTGATCCCATGCAAATGCATTCTTAATACCATCCATCTCGATTCTTCCTCCGTCAAACGCGAATATCAAATAAGGCAAATAGTGCCAAAAAACCTCAACATCCCCCCCTCCCCTAAAAAGCCAAAACTTTATAACATGCTGACTATGTCAAGCCAAATGTTTCACTCTAAGTATTCAACAATATAAAGCGGCAAAGATCCTCACAAAGCGTAGCAAGCCCCCCCGCTCCTTAAGATTAGCCTAGAGCTGCATATTACACAGCCGAAGCAAAGTCAATGAATTTGTACAGCAACGGCGCTACAGCTACTTTAAAGCGACAACTCCCTCTAGCCTATTTTGGCTAGAATGGGGCTTTTTTAGAGCTATCTACTACTTTTTGTAAAAAACTTTTCTTAAAAGACGCCGACTCATAATTCGTTCCCTTATACGACATCACCAAATCAACCGAAGGGATATCTGCTTCAACGCTAAGCCGCTCATCGTCAAGAAATATATCGACGGTAGCCCTATCACGCTTATTTCTTTCCGACGCGCTGATACTCTGCGGTCTTGTCTCACCAGTCTCTGGCGAAGCCGCCTCCGTTTCTTGCTCTTGAGCAAGAGCGCTAGCCGACAACAAAAGCATTAATGCCAAAACCGATAAGATAATTTGTATCGTTCTACTCATTGCGACCACCCGTCCTCACATAACTTACAAAAGTCCACATTCACTAGAAAACGCGTCAATCCACACGACTTGGACTAGTCCCAGCGTTGTCGCCAAAAGGATCTGCACTATCTCCAAATGGATCTGCGCCAAAGGGATCGGCTCCCAGTTCCGCTGCATCCATTTCGGCTTGTAAAATCTCTTCAGCACGCTTCGTTTTCATGAGAAATTCGTCGGCAAGCTTCTTTTGCTCACCATCACGCCATTGTTCCTTGGCTTTTAGGAAATATTGTTCCGCTAGCTTGAGTCGTGGCATCCCTGAAATGCTTTTTAGTTTAAGCCCATCAAGGCTTAAATATAGAGCACCCAAAGAAAACATCACATCGCCGTCCCGAGGCGCAAGTTTTTCCGCTTCCTTGAGTTTGGCCTCCGCTGCGTCGCCCATACCTTGGGTCTTTAATACGTTACCAAGGTTGAGATACAGAGCAGGAATACTAGGATTCTCCGCCATAGCACGCGTAAACAATTCTCTCGCTTGCACAATATTTCGTGTCTCGTAACTAATAATACCCTTGAGCCATAGCGCTTCAAGGTAATTGGGGTTGAGCTCTAACGCTCGGTCTACCGATTTTTGAGCCTCAATAGGCATGTCAAGTTTCTGATCGACCAGAGCCTTCAAAAAATAAATCTCCGGATCTTGCGTCGAAATAGACAACGCTTGATCAATGACGAATTGGCATAGCAAATAACGCCCTTGGTGAAACTCCGCGACTCCCATGTAATAGCGCAAACGCGTACTGGCTTCATCTTTTTTAAGCAAATTACGTATAATGGCAATCGCTTCGCTGTCCCTTCCCGTTCCGAGCATAGCCTCTAACTTCGCATACTGGTGCTCAAAGTTGTTTGGGCTTTTTTTAATATAGGATTCCGCAGTCGCAAGCGCATTTTTGCCCTCCCGCAGTTCCACGCGCACAAGATTTATCAGCGCGGGGGTAAAGTCCTTCTCTATGTCTAGCGCTCGCCGATAAGATGCAGCCGCTGTTTCAAATTTTCCCGCGCGTTCATCCAAAATACCTATATTGTAGTACGCCGCATACGCTTTAGGCTCAGTCTTTATAATCGCTTCCAGGCTTTGTCTAGCCTCAACGCTCCTCCCCTCTCTCCCTAGCGCTACAGCTTGGGCTATGCGCGTCTCCGTCCTATCGTCCAACTTCGTCGTATACTCAAGCTTCTCTTTCTTCTGTGGTAGTACATCTACCCTAGGAATAGCCGCGGTAGTCTTTGGCTTCTCTTTCTCTTTAGTGGCAGAACAAGCCATAAACACTGCAGCGACCATGAAAAACAATATATATTTTATTAACCTTCTACTCATCGCACACGCCCCTCCTTTCGACCCTCGCTCGTTGCTTGATCGACGCGCTGAACCGCATTCTTAGCTGCCTCTTCTAAGCGCTTTTCTTCCACAGGATCGTAGAGCGGTCCAGCCGAATACACCGCCTTCCACTCCGACATTTCCTCTAAGGAATACTCCTGAGGCACCAAGTAACTCATGCCCCTAGTGCTAAGTCTAGACCACTTATTATTGAGCTGCTCCTGGCGACTAAAGTCGAGAACCTCTTGGTACTGCTTAACGCCCTGCTCCTTCATCGACAAAGCCACCTCGATCAGAGCACCCAAAACGCCATCACAGGTGTCGAGATCTAAACCGCTTGGGCACTTTGCCGTATCGAGTTCATCGGCCATGCGATGGAACATGCGACCCACTGCGTACTTAGATGCCATCGTCCATTCTGGGCTATTGTAGGACCAGACCAAACGGTATTGCTCCACTAATTCCTTCATCCCATCAATGCGAGATTTTAGGTTTGCTTGGAAGACTTTTAACTTGCCCTCCAAGGTTTTAAGCAACCACTCGTTATACGCAAGTTCTGCGAGCATAAACTGTGCTTTGGCAGCAAAATAACGCCCATCAGCGCCAGCAGCAGAGGGAGAGCGTTGATAAAGCCCCAAGGCTTCTCTATACAATTTCTCCGCATTACGCTCACCTCTCTTCCTTGACACCTGTTTATCTGCTTGTAAAACATAGGATTCTATGACTTTTGCTCTGTATTTTAAGTCTCCGCCGTATTTTCTACGAAACAGCGTAAATACCCGCTCCATCTCTGCGTAGTTATCCAGCCTCTCATAGGCCATTCCAGCTTCAAACAGTAGATCTGGTGCGTCCGCCATGCTGCCGTGCTCTTTATCATAGCGCTCAAAGAGTCTAGCGGCTTCTAGGGTGGCATTGCTTATCTTTTTAATGATTGCAGAGCGACGCAAAGCCTCAACCCTGTTTTCATAGCGTTGGTACTGCGCTTCTTTACTAGAGTAAATCTCCATATAACTCGAATACGCCGCATCGAAATCGAAGAATTTCTCCGCATTAAGTCCTACCCTAAATAACGCGTCAACAGCCTCATCCGTTTTATTGTATTCAGTGTACAGCCGCTTATAAAGGCGCATCGCCGAGTCGTAGTATTTTAAGCGCTCATAGGCGATTCCAGCATTATACAATGCGAGGTGAATTTTCTCGAACTTGGGATTCTCATCGACAATACGTTCATACTCTTTTGCCGAGTCAAGATATTTCCCCTCATCAAAGAGCTGTCGCGCCTTCTCGAACAGGGCGCCGTACTTCAGATCTTTGAACCTTAAGCTAAGCTCCTCTCCCCCCTTGGCGCCTCCAAGTTTCTTCGCTGCGTAGGTGTCGCTTAACTCGGCAACCTTATCAAGCTCTCCCCGCTCCTCGTAGATGGCAATAACCATCTGCGCCCCCACCATCGCGTGCTCCGTCGAGGGATCCGTCTCAATAAGTTCATTAAAGCGCTTCTCCGCTTCGTCGTACTGCCCGTAGTTGTAGAAAACCAAAGCGTTAAAGTAACGATATATTGGGTTCAGCGCTTCATCACTCTCAGCCTTTTCCTTATCAAGCTCCAATTGGACGTACTTATCGCGGTCTTCAACGAGCAGGCGAGCAGCTGGGGTGAGTGCGCGCTTTTCCGCTAAAGTAGCTCGACTCGACAAGATGGCATTTGCTTTATCCTCGCTGATCTTCCCATCTTTTGCCATGGAGCGAACAATGTAGCTGGGCGCAAACTCCGTTCCAACGACGCCACTGGCAAAGGCTTCTTGCAGCTTCGCTGGCTCTAAGCCGTAAACATTGTCCTTATCGCTATGCGTTAGTTCTGCAATATAAAGCGACCTCGCCTCAATGGCGCCGTTAGCCGCACTTCGTCGGTATCGACCAGCGCCAAAATCACGAATTTCAGCAAAAGTAAGCGCAGCTTTTTCGTATTGCATCGAATTAAAATAGGCCTCTGCCATCATGTAGCGATATATATACGCTTCTTCATCTTCGGGGAAGCGGCGCAATAAATCCGCCGTCAAACGCGATATTTCAAGGTTAGTTTCTATGAAACTACGATGGGCAAACTCCATATCTTTACGCGCTTCACGTCGCTCTTCTACACTTAACTGCTCATCCTCAGAATCGATAGCTGCCGTTTTGTAGATGGATTCTGCCTCCACCATCTTTTCGTAGTAAGTCGCGATAGAATCCTTAAATGCGAGCAAAACTGTTGAGTCCGCAAAAGCCAACGCCTCTAGGTTCCCTTCGCGCTCTTGGCACTTGTACCACTCCGAGTTCCTGCCAAAACGCTGCTCTAAATTCGCTTGCTGATATGCCGCCTTATCGCGCTGACCCGACATGTTGAGGGACGCAATATAGACACGAGCAATTTTGGGATTGTCGGGCGAACAGGTGTTGCGTGCGAGGTAGGCTTCGTATGCTTCTGAGGCGTGGTCAAACCTGGACTGCTCCACCAAGGTGTCGGCATAGGCGCGCAGAACCTCGGTTTCAAAATCTTTGCCCGTATGCAAGTACTTATCAAAACGGCGCATACCAAAATCGGGATCCACCGAAACGGTATCGCTAAGATCCCAGTCCTCCTCGGCCAAAGCCACCGCCATAAACTCAATGGCTTCGCCGCGCAACGCACTTCCTTGCGGTGATTCGTCTGCATAATCCACAAGAGCAATAAAGTCTTTGATCATCCCATCGTAGTCTTCGGTGTAGTACTCCGTCCATGCTTTTCGATACAGCGCCCTATCATAAACCGAACTATCCTTCCCAAGTTTGATCGCCTCATTATAATAGTACAGTGCCTTATCCCACTGTACTTGCGAGCCAAAGCCTTGGATCGCCTCTTGAGAGCGTGCAAAATAGTACTCACCTACACGCGTGAACGCTTCAGCGCGCTTGCTACTCTTGGGGTAAGATTCGGCTAAGGCTAAAAATACATCTTTAGACTCTTCTTCTTGCCCCATTTGTAAACGGCAAAAGCCTTCTAGATAATATGCGCCGTCCATCTGATCGAATTGTGGAAAGTTCTTTTTTAGCGAAGCAATATAGTACAATGTTTTACTAAAATCGGGATTCTCCGCATCGTCCGCCATCAAAAAACTTTCTTCCGATTCCTCGTAGTGCAACTTCGCCAAGCGATAAAGTACCTCAGCCGCTCTTTCGTGCTCATCGCCGTAACGTTCTAGAAACGCCTCCATGCGCTGAATAACGTTAAGTCGTAAAGCCGCCTCCTCGCTGCGAAGCGCTTTGATTTTAGACTCATAAACCCCATCAACAGACGAAAGCTTGCGCTGGTATTCCGACATCACAATGCGTCCGACACCTTCTTTGTAAAACTTGGCCTCCGCCGTGTAGCGTTCAACTGCGCGCTTAAACTGCTCGTACTCACGCTGCTCTTTCTCTGTCATGGCGCTCGGATCCACGCTAATATCGGGCAGCTGCGCGAACGCAGTAAGGCAGAAAGAAAGCACAGAGAGCAAAAGCAACGATGCTACAAAACGTCCTATCATAATGGAACCCCACAAGAGTCGAGCCCAAGCAAAGCACCTGCGGATAAGTCAATTTGAGCAAAGCGCGCGCTGAAAAAATGGCGTTTAAAACCGTTCTGAATGGTCATCGTTTTGCTTTTAAGCAAGCGTAAGAGGGGGTAGCGCATGATCGCCCGAAAAAAGCAATTAGATTCGCATTTTATGCGGTGGTTCAGCGAACAGCTGAAACGCCGCATAAAATTCGGCGAATCTTTTTGCTTTTTGAGGGAAGCATGCGCGTAGGGGGAGACTTCCCCCCCAAGGGGCAGAAAAACCAAAGAATAGGGAAGTATTTGGAGCATCTTAAGGCTCCTCCTTTGCGTCTTTAGTGGCGCTGGGCGAGGCGTTTTTGCCAGATTCCTTAAGGAATTGCTTGAAATCTTGCTCAAGGATTTCGCGCTCCTTTTTTCGTTCGTCCATGAGGGTGGAGAGGGCTTTGCTGCGTTCGTCCTTTCGCAGCCATGCCACATCGACAATGCCTAGGTCGGCGCCCAAAACCATGTCTTGGACGAAGCTAAAGACGGTGTTCCAATAGCGCGCGGCGACGTCGGCGATGGTTTCGCTAACTTCTTCAAAGGAGCTGCCGTAGCGCTGTTCTTCGTCGGCAACCACGCCGGCTTCGCGGGCAAGTCGCTCCCGAATCCCAGCGAGTCGTGACGTAATCGCTGCGTCTATTTCGGCGATATAGTCGTCGGTAGCTTGGATTTGGGCGAGGTATTTTTCGTGAGGTTTTGCGTAGGAGTCGTGGTTCAATTCTTGCCACTCGCGTGCGATCACGGACTCTAAGCTGCTGATTATTTCATCTTCGGTCTTAAGTGCATGCTCGCTGATTCCGCGATAGGACTCTAATTTATTAATGCTGCGCTCAATTTCCTTTTGTTTTTGGCTGATACGCTCAAGCTGTGGCTCTAACTTTGCTAGTCGAATCGCTATATCCTCTCGCTCTTCGTCCAAAAATGCTTTAGTGCTGCCCGATTCTTGCCAATTGCGGATCACCTGAGTACCGTTTTTAATAGCGTCGTACTGAAGTTTTAAGCGATATAATTCGGCTCTACGCTGCGATATTGCAGCTTCGCGCTTCGTTCGTGCGACGCTACGCTCATGGCTATCTTTTGGCATCTGGGCGAGGCTGGCAACTAGCGAGAGGCGCTGATCGCGTAGAGATGATTGCGTATTTTTTTTGTATGCAGCTTCGTTAATTTGCGCACCAACGCTCAAGCTATTGATTTTTATCCCCCGTGCGCTCTCCCAGAAACGCTGATATTCTGGAAAAATGCTGTAGCGCATGCTGCCCGAAAGTATCTCCTCAATTTCCGCAATAATTTCGCGTGAAGCCTGCGTATTGTCCTCGCTGCGGTTTAGAGCGCCCAGCATGTACTCGACATCGCGCACTTCGCCTTCCAAAGGAACTAACTCATTCGCCTCAGCAGGCACAAAAATAAATTGATCTAATTTTCCACTAGTAATTCCCTCGCGCACACGAGCTGGTGTTAATTCGGCATTTTCAGTCTTTGAACGCATTTCGTTCATAACAGGTTCGTATTTGTTGATAATTTCTTGATATCCAGCCAATGCAGCGTCATAGCGCCCGTGCTCTCGCTCAATATCGGCCAAAAGCTGCTTGCTTTCGGCGGCATAAATGCTTTTGGGATAAGAAATCAGGAGAATTTCAAGATTTTGCTGCCCAGCCTGTAGTTCTCCACGTCGTAAATTGGTCCAAGCCATCTCGTACAAAACATCAGCAAAAAACGGACTTTTTTCGCCGATTTGCTGATACATGTCCATCGCTTCACTCCATTGCTGGCGCTCGAAATAAATTCGCGCAAGTGCTAAAATACTGAGATCACGCACCACTTCTATATCGCGAAACCTCTCCTTTTGTTGCGAGACACGCGAAAACATCGCTATAGCCTCATCAAGCTTACCTTCTTCTATGAGAATAACCCCCAGCAAATAGCCCCCCTTCATCGCAAACTCGCCGCTATCGCCCAAACGCGCTAGGTGATAACGCGCGTCGCTCCAGTTGTTTTGCAAAAAATATGCGCGTCCGCGCATATAATCGATAACGTCCCCACCCATATCACCAAGCGACTCCATCAGCTCGTTCACCTCGCCCCAATCGCCAGTGATTTGCACCACATTGAGCAAGATCGCAACCGCCTCTTGGCGCTCAAGCCCCTTGCACTGCACAAAGGCCTGCATCAAGTAATTCTGCGCCATACGGTAATAGCCATCTTCATGCAACGACTTGCCAAGCATGAGCAGAGCTGTCTCATAACCTGGGCTCCCGCGCCACTCATCGCGCGCGACAATATCCGTAAACACGTAACTCGCCCGCTCGTATTGTCCGCCAGAGAACAGAACTAAACCTTCCTGTAGACGTCGATCGAGACTGGCAGAGCCATCCTTGTCACGAGTGAGTGCAAACTCCATCCGCTCTTTTGTCAAAAGCTCCGCTAAGCTATCTAGGCGCTTGTTAAATTCGGATCCATCCTGAGCAAACGCAGAGCCCGCACAAAACAGCACCATTATAATAGATATTAGCCATATTTCGCGCATCTACACTCTCCGCTACTTCTTTTTCGCTTTCTTGCGCTTCCCATCGCTTTTTGACTTTGAATCACTATCCTCCAAGCCAATATCGTAGCTTTGTGTCGTAAAACTTATACTTGGACGATCTTCATAAGCGGTAAAGAAATTCCCAGCCTCTTTCGCCGCAACCGTAAGCTCCGTGGCCTTGCCCTCCTCTAAAACAAAGGCATAGCCAGCCTCGACTTTAAAACTGTACTCATTCATGTACCTAAAAACCCCAAGCATATTACCGCGATAGACATACTGCACCGTCAAAAAGTGACTTCCAGGCGCCATCATCGCGTCGTAAATCACCTCATTTTTTATGTCATCCAATGCGCCGCTGGGGTCTACGCGTGAAAACTTTGACTCCCTGTCCACTGCATAGCTCATCTGCACCATCTTGTAGGGCCACTTCATCGTGTTTTTGTGTACCAAAATAAGGCGAGAACCTGATACGGAGCGACGCAAAACCTCTTCGCGTAAAAGCAGCAAGCGGCTTTTTGTCGAAAATGTATCTTCTTTGAGCGTGTCCACTCGCGTTCCTACCTCGCGAAGCTGCCGATTGAGTTGCTCTGGCGTCACACTTTCTGCACTCGCGAGATCATGTGCTGCTTCCACATCTACTTGAGGCACAGCATCAGCTTCGCTTTCCGTTGCTTGCGCCGTACTCTCACCCACCTCTGCCTCACCAGAGTCTTGCGCCCAAACACTACTCGCCACAAGGCAACACGCCGAAAAAACCAAAAATATGAGGTACTTTTTCATCTATTTCTCCGTTCACCCTCCCCCAGCCGCGAACTTTAGCCATTTTCGCGCTAAGTTACAAGCGCAAGCTTCCATTAAGCACGCCAGAAACCCGAATCTTAGTCGCTGCACCGAACAAGCGCCTACAAAAGCAAGCAAAGCAAACCCTAAACAAATTAGCACAAAAGCTCGAAACTGCTACACGCAGCACAGAACTGCAACTTATTAGCGCATGCAATATATATGCCAGCTATGATTATAAAGTGAGCAAGGGATCATGCAAAGTATGAGTCGTAGGAGTAATTGTTATAATAATGCAGTGATGAAGAGCTTTTTTTGCAGTTGTAAAAACAAAGTCTTTTATTAACAAAAAATTTAAGACTGTTGAAGAATTCGAAAACAAACTTGCTGATTATCTTGATTACTACAATCATTCTAGAATAAAAAAAACAACTTGCTTGGAAAACACCTGTCATCTACAGGCTTGAATCGTTAAGCTTAGCGCAATCAACGATTAACTCTCCCCCTTTTAATAGTTTTTACAGCTTTTTGGGTTCAGCTCAAGCCCCCCAATAAATCAGAGTATCCCTTTGTATAAATGCATGCGAAGCAAACTCTAGACAAGTCAGCGCAAAAGCACGAAACTGCTACACGCAGCATAGCGCTGCAAACCTGTAACAACACGCAAAATATCTGCCAATTATGATTACAAAATGCGAGCAGCAAATCATTGAGTTTGTCAGCGATGCTGGCGAAGGCGCGCAAAGCGCGGGGCAAATCTTAGGCGCCA
>Ga0265293_10004034_pt1 | contig 26434 bp, 19 predicted proteins | sample Munlanlewell138R_FD_192505 | JGI IMG/M metagenome (GOLD analysis project Ga0265293, IMG submission 192505) | Leachate microbial communities from a municipal landfill in Southern Ontario, Canada - Leachate well 138R | ecosystem: Engineered > Solid waste > Landfill > Unclassified | place: Canada...
GGAGCGGCGGCGCAGGAAGTTTTGATAACGTAAATATTATAAACCCGACCTACACGCCGGCGGCTTCCGAAGCGGGAACCACCGTAACGCTTTGCCTTTCGGCGATGGCAATAGATCCCTGCACCACGCCAGCCAACGATTGCATCGACATCACCATACAAAAAGCGCCCACCGCTTTTGCCGGAGAGGACGCCACCATTTGCGAAAGCGATATTTTTCAAATTTCTGCCACAGCAACAAATTATCAAACACTCCAGTGGATTACTACAGGCGACGGTACTTTTGCAGATGCAACCGCGCTGGCAACATCTTATACGCCTGGCGCGGGTGATGCGGTGCTGGGCGAGATAAAGCTGGTGCTTCAGGTTCAGCCGATGTCGCCATGCTCTTCGCCGGTTATCGATGATTTGATTCTGACGGTACAGGCATGTCAGTCGATAACAATTCCCGCCGGCTGGTCGGGCTTGTCGTCGTGGTTGCAACCGGAACATCCTGCAATAGAAGCGCTTTTTGGCGGAGCGGGACAATCGGTTATCGTAATGCAAAATCTTGAAGAGCTATGGTGGCCGGCGCACAACATCAACACCATCCACGATTGGGATGTGGCGGACGGCTATATGGTGAAAATGGCAGCGCCGGCTACAATAATGCTTGCCGGAACTGCCGCGCAGCAGACACTGCAACTCAGCGCCGGCTGGAACCTGATTCCGGTGTTAAGCCGTTGTGATGTGGATGTAGCCGCACTTTTTGCAGATATTGATGTGGAAATTGTAAAAGAGGTGGCTGGATCGCAACTCTATTGGCCGGCCCAAAACATTAATACGCTCGGCGTGCTGCTTACCGGAAAATCGTATCTGGTAAAGATGCCGGGATCGGCTACGATCAGTTTTCCGGCTTGTGAGTAAGATTAGGAACCGAAGCGTTCAGGAATTGCCGGTTGAAATCTTCTCAGGTTGGCATGCTAAAAGTTTAGGGATTTTTGATCACAGCTTTCGGATGCTGATAAAACCACCAGTTGAGCAGCAGGCACAATAAATAGTAAATGGCAAAGCCGTACAATGCGTATTCGGCGGTGCCATTTTCTATTTGTTGGCCAAAAACTTTCGGGATGATAAAGGCGCCATAAGCAGCAATGGCGGCTGTCCAGCCAAGTACTGGTCCTGCCTGCTCTTTGTTGAAAATATAGGGGATGCTCCTGAAGGTTGACCCATTGCCGATTCCTGTCGTCAGGAAAAGCACCATGAAGCTGCCGAAAAACGGCCACCAATAGATTTCGGGGGTTGGTGTGTTGCGCGCCTGAATTACAAAATAAGCAACAGCCAGGGTGGCCACAATTTGCACAATAGTGCTCATGGCCGTTATCTTTGCACCGCTTTTAACTTTATCGGCCAGCCAGCCGCCCATCGGACGAACCAAAGCCCCGATAACCGGCCCCAGAAAAACCCACATCAAAAAATCAGGTGCGTTGGGGTTTAAATAAGAGGGATCAGCCGGGTTGCTAAACACAAAAATGTCCTGGCTTAACTTGGGGAAAGCTGCCGAAAAACCAATAAAAGAGCCAAATGTCATGGTGTAGATGATGGTCATGATCCAGGTGTGTTTGTTGCTGAAAATCGCAAATTGTTTGTTCAGGTTTGCTTTCATATCGCCGGGTGTAGCAAATTTCATCAGCACCAGTGTGAGCAAAATCACCACAGGCAAAACAATCCACATATTCCATTGCAACCCGATCAAAAGATAAATACCCAGAAAGGTGGCGATCAATCCCAACACAATCATATAGAATGTTTTTCCCAGCCCTGCCAGGGTGCCTGGCAATTTGGGGGTGCCGGTAATGACGTTATTCATGCCGAAAAAAGCTGCGACTGAAGCCAGGATTAATAATGGTACCCATACCCAGCCTGCGTTTTGAAATCCTGACAAGGGTTCGCCAAAAGCGTTGATGGTATCGCTGCCCACAACGGCAAAAAATGAAAACCCGATGACCCACGGAATAGTCTTTTGCATCACACCCACGCCCAGGTTACCGATTCCGGCATTTAAGCCCAGCGAGGTTCCTTGTATGCGTTTTGGGAAAAAGAAGCTGATGTTGCTCATGGACGAAGAGAAATTTCCTCCGCCAAGACCCGAAAGTGCTGCCAACACCGCAAAAGTAAGATAAGGAGTATTTACATTCTGCAAAGCAAAACCAACCCCGACCACCGGAATAAGCAACAAAACAGTGGTAAGAAAAATCACATTCCGGCCTCCGCTGAGCGAAATCAAAAAAGAGTTGGGGATGCGCAGGGTGGCGCCGGCCAGTCCGGCAATGGCCGGGAGAGTGTAGTACAGGTTGTTGATCTCTTTTAGCGTTTCGGTAATCTGCTCCGGTGGCATTTCTGCCGTTATCATTCCGAAATTAAAACCAAAAGCCTTCATTTTGGTGGCGATGATGCTCCACATGATCCACACGGCAAAGGCCAGCAGCAAGGCGGGAATAGAAATCCAAAGGTTACGGGTGGCTATTTTTTTTCCGGTTGTCTTCCAGAAATTTTCGTCTTCGACATTCCAAACGGAGAGATTGATTTTTGACATGATGATTTGGCTAATTTGTAAATGATTAATCGAATGGTCATTGCGAGCGCAGCGAAGCAATCTCTACGTATTCTTTTGCTTTACCCCATTGTACAAATTCCGGGTAGCCCTGATTTGCTTGCGGTCCCAGTTCCAGATTACGTAAAGCGGACTTCTCCACAAATACCTGAACGGATAAACCAGAAAGTGCATGAATCTGGTACACGGGATAAGACCAATCAAGGTAAAGGCCGACACAATATGAATTTTGGCAAACAGCGGCAAATTGGTAACGGCGGCGATATCAGGATTAAATAAAAATATGGATCGCATGTAAGGTGTTAATGTTGATGCAAACCACGACGATCCCCACCTAAAGAAAAGGGCAATCCAAAGGCCGGTAATAATCTGTACGGCAAGTACCACATACACCACCACATCCATTTTGGAAGTTACCACGCGGATTCTTTTGTTTTTTAGCCGTCGTATTACCAATATCACCAAACCTACCAATGCTGCTATGCCAAAACCAAAAGCAGCTATTTCGAGGATAAGCAGGCGCACAGGTACGCTGTTCCACAACAGCACTTCAGCCGGAAACAAAAAGGCCACCAGGTGACCAAAAAACAAAAATATAATACCCCAGTGGAAAGGGCGGCTACCATAGTAGAGTTCTCTGCTTTCGAGAAATTGCGACGATAAACTGCTAACGCCAAAGCCAAAATTCAGATATCTGAAAAGGGTGCCTACTATCACCACAACCAGTGCGGCATAAGGCAAACCGATAAAGAAAAAATAATCGCTCATGACTAATATTTTTTATGTTTTTTACAATGTGTATTACAAATTTCAGCGTGAGGTGATGGCATCAAAAATTCATTCTTACCATCGAAAGCCTCTTCAGGAATAGCGTATTCGGCAAGATGTTCACCGGGGAAATCGCGCCGAAGAAATGCCAGCAGTGTTTCGAGGATATCTTTGTAATAGTTATTAATACCCTTGAACTTTGTAATCATAAAACCCACAGCCGGTGTGGTAATGATAAAGCCCAGCTCTTCGGCAAAATCCGGATCGTTGGTTTTGGAGAGCAGCATCAGCACATTGGGCAGATGGTCGCCCAGCTCGCTGCCGCAGTCCACACCTGCTGCTTGGTGTTCACTTTGAAGATTAACCAGTAGTTGCCCTCTTTTGTAATCTTCGCCAAACATCATGTACCCGATATCGAGGTAGCAGGTTGCCTGTACATCGAAGGTTTTCATATAATATTCCTGCTGTGCTGCAGTTGGCAATTCAAGATGCCTGTCGACCAATGGCTTTATCATTTTCGCCCTTTCGGGGAAATTTTCGGCTACCAAAGCCAGGAATTTATGCGTATAGCCGGCCTGATTTTCGTCAGGATACCGGAACATGTCGGCAAGGGTTTTATAATGACTTAAATCTTTCATCCGTGTGTTTTTATAGTCCTCTTTTGGGTGGTTCTCTAAAGCCAAAACCTGTATTGCCTTCTACCTTGGCTGTATTTTCGATCATTTCTATGGCCTCTTCGCGGTGTGCCGGCGGTATCACGAAACGTTCGTCGTGCATGGCCAGAGAGGTGAGTCTGAAAATGGCGTCGGCAGTCTCTTTGTCCATCTTCACCTCGTTCATCGGGTCGGTAACTTCGCCGGCGGGAAGATCGCCAACGGTTTCGTTGCGACGGTGCAAACGGACGGCCATCAGTTTTTTCAAAACTATTTCGATCACCTTCTCGTTGCCGGCGCTGAAAAGATTGGCCAGGTATTTCATAGGCAATCTTGATTTTTCGACTGCCCCCCAGAAGGATTCGCTGGTGGTTTCGTAGGATTCATTTTCGACAAAGGCCATGGTGGGCAATAGCGGCGGCACATAAAACAGGTTGGGCAACGTGCGGAACTCAGGATGCAACGGCAGCGCCACGCCCCATTCTTTTACAAATTTATAAACCGGCGATTTTTGTGCTGATGTAATGGTCGAATCGGCAATTCCATTTTTGCGGGCAGCTTTTATTACTTCCGGGTCGTGCGGGTTGAGGTAGATGTCCATTTGGTTTTGGAGCAAATCCTGATCATCGCAGGCTGCCGCGCTTTCAATTTTATCAGCATCATACAGCAATACACCCAGGTAGCGGATGCGTCCTACGCAGGTATGCATGCAGGCAGGTATCTGTCCGGTTTCCAGACGCGGATAACAAAGGATGCACTTTTCCGATTTCCCGGTGCTCCAGTTGTAGTAAACCTTTTTGTACGGACAGGCAGTGACGCACATACGCCAGGCCCTGCACTTTTTTTGGTTGATGAGCACCACGCCATCTTCACCTCTTTTGTAGATTGCCCCCGATGGACAGGCTGCCACGCAGGCAGGGTTGAGGCAGTGGTTGCAAATCCGTGGTAGCCAGTGCATGGTCATGCGTTCAAGCCTGAACATGGCCTCCTGTTCGGCATCCGACAGACCTTTGAAATTCACATCCTTTCTTGCGTATTCCTTGCTGCCGCTCAGGTCGTCGTCCCAGTTGGGTCCCGATTTCGGGGTCATCGGCTCGCCGGTTATCATCGACACAGGTCTTGCTGTTGGCTGGTCGTCGCCTGCCTTAGCTTCAAACAGATGCTCATACCGATAGGTAAACGGCTCGTAATAATCTTCGAGCACGGCCATATTTGGATTGTGAAACAGCGTGCTCAATCCTTTGAATTTCCCGGCGCCTTTCAGCCGCACCGAATTTCCTTTTTTATCCCACCCTCCTTTATAAATATTCTGATCCTCCCATTTGTGGGGATATCCGGTGCCCGGCTTGGTTTCCACGTTGTTCCACCACATGTACTCCGCGCCTTTTCTGTTGGTCCAGGTATTTTTGCAGGCAATGGAGCAGGTATGACACCCGATGCATTTATCGAGATGAAACACCATTGCAATTTGTGATCTTATGTCCATGGTTTTGTATTTTATTAAAATTCTACTTTGTCCATTTTTTGTACTAATACAAATGTATCGCGATTTGTGCCCACCGGCCCCCAATAATTTACGGCATAGGTAAACTGGCCATATCCGCCCATCATCAGATTTGGTTTGAGATGAACACGCGTCAGGCTGTTGTTCATGCCTGACCGCCTTCCTCCTCTTACCTGTGATTTTGGTGTGGAATAGGTGCGCTCCACGGCGTGATAAACAAAACACACTCCTTTCGGAATCCTTGCGCTCACGCAGGCTCTGGCAGAGTAAACGCCGTTGTCGTTGAAAACTTCCACCCAATCGTTGTCTTTTATTCCCAGTTCTTCGGCATCCTCCTCGCTCAGCCAGCAAGGTTCCATCCCTCTTGAGAGGGTGAGCATAATTTGCGTGTCGCCAAAGGTGGAGTGGATATGCCATTTCCCGTGGGGTGTGAGCACATTCAGCATTTTGGCCTTTCCGGTAGCTATTGTCATCCGAAGCTCGCCAAAAGCTTCCGGGCGTGGGGAAGGCTTGTAGGTGGGCATGTGCTCGCCAAACTTGATGTATCCTTCATGGTCGAGATAAAAATGCTGCCTTCCGGTGAGCGTACGCCACGGTACCAGACGCTCCACATTATAGGTGTAGCCCGAATAAGCCCGGCCATTCGCCATCAGACCCGACCAGATGGGCGAATTGTGGTAACGGTGTGGCCTGGTTAGTAAATCTTTATAATTCATTCGCACATTGCGGCTGCCTTCGGAAAGATCGGTAAGGGCGACGCCGGTTTTCTTTTCAGCAAATTTGTATGCCCTGTGCGCCAGCTCGCCATTGGTGACGCTGGATAGCTGGAGCACGGCATTGGCAGCTTCTGCATCTTCGTAGATAGAAGGATATTCCACACCCTCAATTTTCCTCACATGCTCGCGATCCCGGAGCATTTGTTCGTAGAAGTCGGTAGAATCGTATTTTATACCATGTCCGCCAAGACCAGCTTTCATGTTGGGACCCAGGCAAATGTATTTGTCGTAAATCTTGGTGTAGTCGCGTTCTGTTACCACGATGTTGTGCATGGTTTTGCCCGGAATGGGTTCACACTCGCCTTTGCTCCAGTCTTTGATGTTGCGTTGGGCAATTTCGCCGGCAGTGTCGTGAGCAATAGGCGTATTCACGACGTCTTTTATTGGTTTGTTAAAGTGTGTTTTGGCCAGCTCGCTGGTAACCCGTGCTATTTCCCGAAATATTACCCAGTCGCTTTTCGATTCCCACACCGGATCCACGGCTGCTGCCAATGGGTGGATAAACGAGTGCATGTCAGTGCTGTTGAGATCGGCTTTTTCGTACCAGGAAGCGGCCGGCAAAATAATATCCGAATACAATGCCGAGGTGTCCATCCGGAAGTTCAGGTTGACGATAAGATCCATTTTTCCTTTTGGACTTTCGCTGCGCCACTTCACATCTTTTACAAACTGATCGGCTACCTCATCGGCTATCGAGTTGTTGTGTGTTCCCAGATAATGTTTCAGAAAATATTCGTGTCCTTTGGCGCTTCCGGCTATTGCGTTCCCGCGCCAGATATACCACACACGTGGGAAATTAACATCTTCGTCAGGCTCGGCCACCGCATGAACCAGCTCTTTGCTTTTCAGCTTTTCGACAATATATTTTTTAATATCTTCGTCCGTTTTGGCGCCGGCTTTTTCGGCATCAGCCACTATTTCAAAATTATTTTTGTTGTATTGCGGATAGAAAGGCAACCATCCGTTGCGTACTGCTTTCACGGCCATGTCGGCGGAGTGCATTCCCGAGAATTCATTCTTAGGCACGGTGTTGTAGTCGGCCTGGTTGCCATCGTAGCGCCACTGGTTGGAGTTGATGTAATGCCAGATGGGAGTTTGCTGCAAACGCGGTGCTCCTCCCCAGTCTTTTCCCGACATGATCGCGGACCACGAATCTATGGGAGCCAGTTTTTCCTGTCCTACATAGTGGTTCATTCCGCCACCATTTACACCAATGCATCCTGTGAGCATCAGCGCCATGGTGCCTGCACGGTATATCAGATTGCTGTGGTACCATTGGTTAACACCAGTACCAATGATGATGCTGCACTTGCCATGGGTGGTTTCAGCAGTGCGGCACCATTCGCGTGCAAACTGAAGCACCGTTTTAGGGCCAATGCCTGTAAGAATCTCCTGCCAGGCAGGTGTATAGGCCGCGTCTTTTTCGTCGTAAGATTTCGGGTAGTCACCGTCCAGTCCGCGGTCGATGCCATATTGCGCCATCATAAGATCATAAACCGTTGTAACCTTCACCGTGCCATCCACGGTTTTGATGTGTTTGACCGGAACACCCCTTTGCGCGCTTAATTCTTTACCATATTCTATAAAATTAAGCTGAAGAATTTCGTCATTTTTATCAAGAAGGGTGAGAGTGGGATCATATGCTTTGCCGGTTTCGGCATCTTCAAACTTCATGTTCCAGTTGCCATCCTTGCCATCCCAGCGGTGTCCGGAGCTTCCTCCCGGACAAACCAGGTCGCCGGTTTTGGTATCAATATTCAGAAATTTCCATTCGCCATTTTCGATCTCTTTGTATTTTTCTACTTTGCCGGCGCGCAGCATCTGTCCGGGAACCAACTTTCCATCTTGCTCCACTATTTCCACCAGGAAGGGGCTGTCGGTGTATCGTTTTGTGTAATCAATAAAATAAGGTGTTTGTTTTTCGTGGTGGTATTCTTTTAAAATAACATGCACCACTGCCATCCAAAATGCGCCGTCCTGGCCGGCGTGCACCGGCACCCATTTGTCGGCGTATTTGGCCACCATGCTAAAGTCGGGCGAGAAGACCACCGTTTTGGTTCCATTGTGCCGGCTTTCGGAAAAGAAATGCACATCGGGAGTGCGCGTCATTCCCAGGTTGGCGCCCATGCAGGCTACAAACTTTGAGTTGTACCAGTCGGCGCTTTCGGCAACATCCGTCTGCTCACCCCAAATTTCAGGGAACGAACACGGAAGATCGCAATACCAATCATAAAAACTCAGGTTGACGCCGCCCATCAACTGTAGAAATCTGGAGCCTGCTGCAAAACTAAGCATCGACATGGCAGGAATAGGAGAGAAGCCCACCAGCCTGTCGGGGCCATATTTTTTGGTAGTGTAAATATTCGATGCCGCAATAATCTCCAGTGCTTTTTCCCAGGTTATGCGTCGCAGCCCGCCTTTGCCTCTTGCCGTTTGGTAGCGCTTCCTGAGTTCCGGATTTGTCTGGATATTTTCCCAGGCTTTTAAGGCATCGCCGGTTTTGGCTTTTTCTTCGTTGTACATATCCACCAAAGCACCGCGAATCATGGGATACTTCACACGGATGGGACTATACAAATACCACGAAAAAGTGATGCCGCGTTGGCAGCCGCGCGGCTCATACTGTGGCAACGACTTTTCTAACAATGGATAATCGAGCGCCTGGGTTTCCCAAACCACAATGCCGTCTTTAACGTGGATATTCCAGCTACAGCCGCCGGTACAGTTTACACCGTGCGTACTCCTTATTACTTTATCGTGCTGGTGCCGATTTCTGTAAAACTCCTCCCACTGGCGGGTTTTTGGGGAGATCAAATCTTTTATCCAACTCATAATTTTTGCTTTATGAAAATTAATAAATGGCTAAATCTTTTAAGGTTATTCAGGCAGACACTCTCGATGGTTTTCGTTGTGGATAAAATATCATAATGAAAACCATGATAATCAGAAAAGCTGCGATGCCGAAAATGGCCATGGCCATATCATAGCTTTCTGCAGCCTGGTTGCCGCTGCTTTCGCTCACCGAGCGAAGATAGGCGGTTAGGTCGAGCACTTCCTGTTCTGTAACAGGATGGTTTTGGTAAGCCACAGTCATAAGCGGAAAAGGCGGGCCTTCGATGATAGCCGCTACGCCTGCGCTACCCATAATTTCCCAGCTTGTGGTGAGGTCTTTGGCCAGGGTTCCGTTGCTAAAAGTTTGTGCGTCCTGCACATTATGACAGGAGTTGCATGCAGAGCCTCCATTGGTCAGGCGTTTTTCGCCTGTAAAAAGTAAAGCCCCCGAACTAACATTTTCGTCGGTGGCTTCGCTTAGCAGATCCTGTGCATCTGCTGTTTGTCCGTTGGCTTCGGTGCCCGCGCTGGTTCGCTTGATGTACTCAATCACGGCCAGGGTCTGCGCATCAGTGAAGTCATTGTCGGGCATGGGCATGCGGTTGTACTCCTCAAAAATGGCGACGGCTTCGGGATCCCCACTTTTTATCAGCGTCTGCGACGACTTAATAAAAGCCACCAGCCACTCCTGGCTCCGCTGTTGGGTAATGTTGATCAGGTCGGGGCCAACCAGCCGTCCCTTGCCAATGGTGTGGCAGGCCACACATGATTTGTTGTAAAGATCCTGCCCCTCGTCTGCGTGGGCCATCGATAAAATCAGCAGCCCGACAATAGTTAAGAATGTCTTCATAAGGTTTTGTTTCTGAAATTACCACCACAAAAAATTTGAGTATAAAAGTACTCTTAAATTGTAATTAACAGTAAGGTTTTGTCATTCAAGGCTTAATTTATAGCAATTCTAAATGAAGAGAGGGAGTGGATTTTTTTATTTTCCTTGAATAGTAATGATTTCAGGATGATAAGGCAAGAAAGATAAAAACCCGATGAATCGGAACACAGCTATTTTTTAGACTATTTTTGTGATAAAAAAAAAGGGTAAGTATTGAAAACGCAACACAAAATAATTCATGGCGACAGCCGGCAGATGAATCTCATTGCTGACAAGTCGGTTCATTTGGTAGTGACTTCACCACCTTATTGGCAACTCAAGGACTACGGCACAGAAAATCAAATTGGCTACCACGAAGATTATGAAACCTACATCAACAACTTAAATTTGGTATGGAAAGAATGTTACCGCGTGCTCGACGATGGATGCAGATTGTGTATTAACATTGGCGACCAGTTTGTCAGGGCGGTCTATTATGGACGTTACAAGGTAATTCCTATCCGCACTGAAATCATCAAGTTCTGCGAAAGCATAGGATTTGATTACATGGGAGCTATCATTTGGCAAAAACAGACAACAACAAACACTACAGGCGGGGCTTCCTTAATGGGAAGCTTCCCTACACCGCGAAATGGTATCCTCTCGATTGATTATGAATTCATTTTAATTTTAAAAAAATTAGGAACGCCTGCTAAAGTTAGCAAAGCGATAAAGGACCAATCAAAAATGACTACGGAAGAGTGGAAAGAATATTTTTCAGGTCATTGGAATTTTGGTGGTGCACGGCAAGACGGACATATTGCTATGTTTCCGGAAGAGCTGCCCCGAAGGCTAATCAAAATGTTTGCTTTTAAAGGGGAAACGGTTTTAGACCCTTTTATGGGCAGCGGAACCACGGCCGTGGCTGCCAGAAACCTGGAAAGAAATTCCATCGGATACGAAATAAATCCAGAATTTATAGCGGTTGCAAAGCACAAGCTCAACATCCGTCAATCCGACATTTCCGGAACGACTTACGAATTTTTGAAAGACACCATTGATTTGGATGTTGATGAAGAATTTGAAAAGTTACTTTATCGATTTGTTGATTTTCAAAACCTCGATAAGAAAGCGGATCCTAAGAAATTACAATTCGGTTCTAAAATTGACAAAGACAGCGGACAAAGGGAAGAATACTATGCTGTAAAGGAGATTATTAGTGCAGAATTGATAAAACTAAATAATGGTCTTGCGGTGCGGTTAATCGGGGTAAAAGAGAAAAAAAATTACGATGGCGCCGCGAAGCAGTTTTTGCATGAAAAGACCAACGGACAAAAGGTTTTCATGAAGTACGACAGCGAAAAATATGACGACCAAAACAACCTGATGTGGTACCTGTATTTAAAAAACAAAACATTTCTCAATGCGCATCTCATCAAGGAAGGATTAGCTAACCCAGACACTGAAACGGATTTTAAATACAGGGATAAGTTTTTAGATTACGCACAAGAATTGTTTTTATCCACTATAACTGCGAATGAGTTTAGAAATTAAAAAATCGCCAGCCCCGCTGAAACCCGCCACCATCAGCCAACTGAAACATGCGCTTAAGAGCTATTCGCCGGAGGAGCTGATGGAGTTTTGTCTGCGCATGGCTCAGTTTAAAAAAGAAAATAAAGAGCTGCTCACCTACTTGCTTTTCGATGCCGACGACGAGCCGGCTTACATACTTTTGGTAAAACAGGAAGTGGATCGACAGTTTACGGAAATCAACACCTCCTCCATTTATTTTATAAAAAAGAGCATCCGCAAAATCCTCAGAACTTGCCAGAAATATATCCGATATTCGAGTAACAAACAAACGGAGGTGGAGTTGCTGCTGCACTTTTGCCGGCAGATGCAGCAATTTGCCGGTTTTATGGAAAACAGTGCTGCACTCATGAATATTTATCTCCGACAGGTAAATAAGATAGAAAAGGTGTTGAGCTTATTGCACGAAGATTTGCAGTACGATTATGATACGGAGCTAACAGCGCTGCACGCATCAATCTAAATTTAAAAAGATTTTAACCAAAGAGAAGAAGTTAACCACAAAGAGAAGAAGTTAACCACAGAGGACACTGAGAAGACGCAGAGGACACGGAGAAGAAATATCGTTTTCTTCTCTGTACTCTCTGTTTCCTCTGTGGTTTCTGTATTTGTTTTCAATCGTTAAAGAAATTAACCACAGAGCGCGCAGAGTAGACACAGAGGACACGGAGAAGAAGTTAACCACAGAGCGCGCAGAGAAGAAATTAATTACAGAGGAAACAGAGAACAAATTTTTCGTGTGAATTACATTAATTCGCGTGAACTTCCATAATTCGCGTGAATTCGCGGATTCATGTTTTGCGAGCGAGTTTTTATCCTATCAAAAAAAGCGGCGCTCCTCCTGATCTCAGAGTAAGCGCCGATCTTCGACAGGCAAAGTTTAAAAAAAACGAATAATTAATTAAAAATCTCGTCAAGTTTATTCTGGAGGTTTTCGCCGCGCAGGTCTTTTGCGATGATTACTCCCTGCGGGTCTATCAGGAAGTTGGCCGGGATGGAGCTTACAGCGTACATGTTGGAGGCTTTGTTGTTCCAGTATTGCAAATCAGAAACCTGCGTCCAGGTGAGGCTGTCGGCAGCGATGGCATCGAGCCACGATTGCTTTTTTTGGTCGAGCGAAACGCCGAATACCGTAAATCCCTGGTCGTGGTATTTTTGCCAGGCCTCCACCACGTTGGGATTTTCCTGCCGGCAGGGGCCGCACCATGAAGCCCAAAAGTCGATGAGCACATATTGTCCTCTGAAATCTTCTAACGACACAGGTTTTCCGGCGGTATCGTTTTGCACAAAAACAGGAGCCGGCTGGCCAATCTCCACACTTCCGAGTTTTTGGATTTGCTCATCCAGAATCTTTATGTACTTGCTATCGAGTGTAGTGCCGAAAGCCTCGCGTGCAGTTTTCAGATCGTCGAGGTTATATTTGTACATATTGCTCACCACGATGTAGGGGCCTACCACCGATGTCTTTTGCGAAAGCGCATAATCTTTTACAAACTCATCCTGCGTTTGGTCGATACGTTCGGCTTTGGTGCGGATGGCGTCGAGCTGCAGTGTGTCGCCGTTGTCCATGGCCACGCTGAACTCTTCAAAGAGTTTCTGACGGTCGGCTTCCAGGCGGGTCATGTTTTGGTTGAAATCCTCATATATTTTCTGCGTCATCGATCCGGTAATGATAGGTCCGTCAATGGAGCCTTTAAATTCGATAACACCCGGTTCTAAAAAGAAGCGGTGCATTCTCTCATCGGCTTCAAAAGTGATGTAATATACTTCCGGCTGGTCGATTTCTCCGGTGAAGGTAAAGTTGCCATCGGTCATTTGCACCGAATCCACAGGCACTAACTGGTTGTCGATTACCTGCGAAAGCACAACTTTCCCAGGAGTTGCATTATCCAGTTTACCGGAAATTTCGTAGTGATTGCCGGGTCCTGAACAAGCTACAAAAGTAATAGCAATCAGGGCGATCCATAAAATGTTCTTCATAATTTTATTCTTTTCTTTGTTAAAAAATTAATAGATAAAAATATCTGTAATTAACGGAAAATCACTTTTTATCTTGTTTAATAAACAACAGTTGGGCTATTAAAGCCACTCCCAGCGTAACTGCCGAGCTGGCTAAAATGCGGCGGAGTGTCTGCAGGAAGTCGTCAAAGGTGAAAGCCTCCACCAAAAACAGCGCAGTATGATGTACGGTGATGAGAATCGTGGCGTACAAAAAAAACCAGCGAAATCCCAGGTCTTTGATACCCGGCGTTATTCCGGGTTCGTATTCGCGGGCGGAACGAAGTATGCGAATAGCAGCCGGGCGAACAAATGCTGTAAACACAGCGGCGGCAGCATTGATGCCCAGGCTATTGGTAAACATATCCACACTTAGCCCCATGGCAAAAGCCGAAAACAACAGCAGCCAGCCGGCGGTTTCGAAAGGCAGCAACAAAATAAAATAGACGTAAAACGCCGGATAAATGGATCCGCTGATGCCCACATTGCTAAACACCAGCACCTGCAAAAGCAGTATCACGACAAACCGGAAGATGTTGGTTAATAGCATGGCGTTATTGGGTTACTTGTTTTTTCTCGAGTTGCAGCAACTCGTCGCGCATCAGGTTTTTCACCACATACACATATTGTAGGCTGTTGTAATCTACCGAAAAACGGATTTTAACCTCCCAGAAGTTATCGCCCGGAGCAGGGCTAAACTCTTGGACCGTTCCCAGCATCTGACCTTCGGGAAATATGTGTGAGTAGCCGCTGGTGACCACGGTGTCGCCCAGGTGGATGCTTACGTGCGAGGGGATGTCGACCAGTTTGCCAAGGCGGTAGTTGTGGCCCGGCCACGACAGAGATCCGGTTTGGTTAGAGTTTTTTAGTTTGGCGTTGATGCGTGTGTTGCTGTTGAGCATCGACATCACCGAGCTAAAATTTTGTGAGACTTCGATGATCTGTCCTGCCACGCCGTTAGGCGCCAGCACAGCCATATCGGGGCGCAGCCCATGGCGGCGTCCTTTGTTGATCTTCATATAGTTGTTGCGACGGTTTACCGAATTGCTTATCACCGTGGCCGACACGTATTGATATTGTTGACGGAAGAGGCTGTCGCCGACAAAAAACTGCGCAGTGTCGGTGCGCATAAATGCTGATGGCAGCCGGTTCGACAGACGTGCATTTTCTTCGGAGAGAATCTGGTTGGCGTTTTTCAGCGCAATATATGCCGTTATCTCATCCACACTGCTGAGGATGGTTCCGGTAATGTCGTTTGTGGTGTTAATCATCACCCGGCGTTGGTAGTAATTATTATTAACAACCAGCAACAACGACAATGCTTCGAGCAGCAGAAAGATGAAAAGAAAATTGTGTCTCCACAGAAAAACGATCAGATTTTGCATGCCAATGTAGCGACTTGCTCACTTATTATTTGATAAGGAACGTAAACTTGTCGAAGTTTTTCAAAGCAATGCCGGTACCACGCGCCACGGCTCTCAAGGGGTCTTCAGCCACGTGTATCGGAAGTTTGGTTTTCAGATGGAGCCGTTTGTCGAGGCCGCGCAGCATCGAGCCGCCGCCGGCCAGATAAATGCCCGTACGGAAAATGTCGGCCGAGAGTTCCGGCGGCGTCATCTCCAGCGCCTGAAGCACAGCAGTTTCTACTTTCGATATCGATTTGTCGAGGCAATGGGCAATCTCGGCATAATTCACCGTGATTTCTTTTGGGATGCCTGTGAGCATATCGCGGCCATGCACGGCAAAGTCGTCGGGCGGGTTGTCAAGCTCCGGCAGGGCAGCGCCCACTTCTATCTTGATGCGTTCGGCAGTGCGTTCGCCAATGTTGATGTTGTGCTGCTTGCGCATGTATTCTTCTATGTCGGCGTTGAAGTCGTTGCCGGCGATGCGTATGGATTTGTTGTTGACGATGCCGCCCAGCGCAATTACCGCTATCTCGCTGGTGCCGCCGCCAATGTCGATGATCATGTTGCCGGTAGGTTCCAGCACGTCGATGCCGATGCCGATGGCTGCTGCCATAGGTTCGTGGATAAGCCGCACTTCGCGGGCGCCGGCCTGCTCGGCCGAATCTTTTACGGCACGTTCTTCCACTTCGGTGATGCCCGACGGAATACAAATGACCATCTTGAGTGCCGGCGGAAAAAGACTCTGCCGTATGCCGATCATTTTTATCATCTCGCGAATCATGTATTCGGCCGCCTGAAAGTCGGCTATCACGCCGTCGCGCAATGGCTTGATGGTTTTTATATTTTCGTGTGTCTTGCCATGCATCATCTGCGCCCGTTTGCCCACAGCAATTATTTTGCCGGTGCTTCGCTCGATGGCCACGATGGAAGGCTCGTCCACCACAACTTTGTCGTTGTAAATGATGATGGTGTTGGCGGTACCAAGATCAATAGCTATTTCGCGTGTAAAAAATGAAAACAGTCCCATGGTTTTTTATGATAAAGAAGATCGTTTTTTTAAAGTTTCAAAATTAGGTAAAATAAGAGTAACCGATGTATTTGTATGATTTTAGTGCCTTTTTTAAAAATTGGTTTTTAAAAATTATTTGTGATTTGTAATTTGTAATTTCCGGCTTAGTGTTTAAAATGCCTGAATCCGGTGAGGGCCATGGCCATGTTGTGCTTGTCGCAAAAACCGATGGTTTCGCTGTCGCGGATGGAACCTCCGGGCTGCACCACTGCGGTGATGCCGGCCTCATGAGCAATTTCTACCGAATCGGCAAAGGGGAAGAAAGCATCGGAAGCCATCACAGCGCCGTTCAGGTCGAAGCCAAAAGCATGTGCTTTGGCGATGGCCTGCCGCAAGGCGTCTACACGGGAGGTCTGGCCGGTGCCGCTGCCCAGCAACTGACCGTTTTTGGCCAGCACAATAGCGTTGCTCTTGGTGTGTTTCACTATTTTATTTGCAAAAAGCAAATCTGCAATTTCCTGTTCACTGGCCGTGCGGGTGGTCACGAAATTCAAATCGTCGGCAGTTTCTGTTTTGGTGTCGGGCTGCTGCGCCAGCACGCCGTTCAGCGCCGATTTGAATCGCAGGGCAGAAGAAGAGGTTTTTTTATTTAATAAAATGATCCTGTTTTTTTTTCCTTTTAATATCGTCAGTGCTTGGCCGGAGTAGACTGGTGCCAAAATAATTTCAAAAAAGAGTTTATCGATTTCCTGTGCAGTTTCGCTGTCAATAGGCACATTGGTGACAATGACGCCACCAAATGCCGACACCGGATCGCCGGCCAGGGCAGCCTTCCAGGCATCAATCATCTTTGGCCGCGAAGCCAGACCGCAAGCGTTGTTGTGTTTGAGAATTGCCACGGTGGGTTCCTTAAAATCACGCATCAGGTCGATGGCTGCATCCAGATCGTTAAGGTTGTTGTAGGAGATTTCTTTGCCGTGCAGTTGCTCAAAGTTGGCCGAAAGATCGCCAAAGAAATATCCTTGTTGGTGTGGATTTTCGCCGTAGCGCAACGCCTGATGCCCGTTGATGCTTTGGCGGAAATTGTGGATGTCGCCCCCGCGGTTGAAGTAGCCAAAAATGGCGGTATCGTAATGCGAAGAAACGCTAAAAGCATGCGCGGCAAAATGTTGCCTGTCGGCACGTGTGGCAGCTCCATTGTTCGTGGCGAGCACTTGCCGAGCCTCTTCGTAAAAATCGGCAGAAGGAACCACCAGCACATCAGCAAAATTTTTGGCTGCTGCGCGGATAAGGCTTATGCCGCCGATGTCGATCTTTTCGATGATCTCCTCCTCCTGGTCGGTGGCGGCCAGGGTTTGTTCAAACGGATACAAATCCACTACCACCATGTCGATTTCCGGGATGTTGTATTGCTGCATCTCCTCACGGTCGCCCGCCTGATCGCGGCGTGCCAGGATGCCCCCGAAAACCAATGGATGAAGGGTTTTTACACGGCCTCCCAAAATGGATGGGAAAGTGGTAACATCTTCCACTGCTATGGCGTCAAACCCCAGGCTGCGCAGGTATTGCCAGGTGCCGCCGGTGGAATAAATCGTCACATCGTACGATTGCAAATCCCGAAGCAGCCCTTCGATACCTGTTTTGTTGTAGACGGATATCAGCGCAGTTTTTATCTTCCCGGAAGCTTCCATTTTAGTGTTATCTCTTTTATTATTAATAATATAGCCAACGACGCGCAAAATTATCCAAAAAACAGCAGGCGGCATGTTTTTTTACAAAAATTGATATTTGAAGAATCCATTACTTTTACCGTCCAAAAATCACCCAACCATATTATTATGCTGGTAGTAAAACTCATTGCAGAAAGTTTTAAATATGCTTTTCAATCTATTGTTGTCAACCGGTTGCGGACATTTCTTTCGCTCTCTGGCATCACCATCGGTATCTTTTCGGTGATAGCGGTGTTTTCAGTTTTCGACTCGCTGGAGCGCAGCATCCGCGACAGCCTAAGTGAGCTGGGCAACGATGTGTTGTTTATCCAAAAGTGGCCCTGGGCGATGGGCGAGGACTATCCCTGGTGGAAATATATGAATCGTCCCAACACAACAATTGACGAACTGGAAGCGATACAGGAGCGGGTAGATGCCGCGCAGGCCGCTGCATTCAACTTTGCTTTGCGGCGTACGGTGAAATATCTCAACAACAGCTACGACAATGCAACCATCCAGGCAGTGTCGCACGACTACGAGCAGGTGATGCCACTTGACATCGTGCAGGGACGATATTTTAACCCGCTGGAATCGCAGGCCGGTCGCAACGTGGCCGTTGTCGGCGCTGACATTGCCGAAACACTTTTCCCGCAAACCGATCCATTGGGAAAAACCATCAAAATATTTGGCAGCAAAGCCACCGTCATAGGTATCCTGAAGGCGCAGGGGCAAGGAACTTTTGGCAGCTCCAGCGATAAACAGGTGTATGTGCCGCTAAATTTTGCACGCAACTTTGTAAACATGCGGCGTGTGGGCACCACCATTATGGTAAAAACCAGAGACAAAGGCAGCAACCAGCAGTTGCGCGACGAACTCACCGGCTTGATGCGCTCATTGCGTAAGCTCAAACCCGGCGAAGAAGACAACTTCTCCATCAACGAGGTAAGCATTATCAATCAAGGGCTTCAGGTATTCTTTAGTGCTTTGGCCATGATAGGCTGGATTATCGGGGGCTTCTCGTTGCTGGTGGGCGGCTTTGGCATAGCCAACATCATGTTTGTTTCGGTGCGCGAACGTACCAACATCATTGGCATACAAAAAGCTATCGGGGCGAAACGGTTTTTTATCCTGCTCGAATTTCTGTTTGAAGCGGTGTTTCTTTCGCTGCTGGGTGGCTTGCTGGGCTTGCTTTTGATCTACATCGGTACCTTGCTCGTGCAGGACACAATGCCTTTTCCCATTATTCTTACTTTCGATAATATCGTTGTTGGTTTAATTATTTCTATGGTCATCGGGTTGGTATCAGGGTTTATGCCGGCACTTACGGCCTCACGCCTCGATCCGGTGGAGGCAATCCGTTTTGGGATTTAATTTTTAAAAAGCAATAAATCAACCGTCAGTAGCCGGTGTAAATGCGGGGCGCAGGGTGCAGGGCGCCAGAGACGAGGTTGCCAAGGGGTTTGAGTTTTGGAATTTTAACTCTCTAAAAAATGCCGCCATTTGCCCAATGACGCATCGCATGAGCAGAAAGTTTCAAAAAATTCACACCGATGTAAAGCATTCTTTTTATCTTTACGCACAAATATCTAAAACATGCAGAAGCGCTGGGTAATCAAAAATAAAGGGGATAATGATCTTGTAATGGAATTATCCCGGGCGCTGAACATCAACACAATTCTGGCCAATTTGCTGGTGCAACGCGGGGTTACCAATTTCGACGAGGCCAAAAACTTCTTCCGTCCCAGGCTCACACAGCTTCACGATCCTTTTCTGATGAAAGATATGGAAAAGGCCGTTTATCGCATCGAAAAAGCCATTCGCAACCGCGAAAAAATATTGGTCTATGGCGATTATGATGTGGATGGAACCACCGCTGTGGCGCTGGTTTATACCTTTTTGAAATCGCTTGCAAAAGATGTTGGTTTTTACATCCCCGATCGCTATACCGAGGGGTATGGAATATCAAAGGCAGGCGTGGATTTTGCCCATGAGCATAAATATAGCCTCATCATAGCGCTCGACTGCGGAATCAAAGCGGTGGCCAATGTGCAGTATGCCGCCGATCAGGGCATCGACTTTATCGTGGTAGACCACCACCGCCCGGGCGAAAACCTGCCACCGGCCTACGCCATTCTCGATCCCAAGCGCAATGATTGCAGCTATCCTTACAAAGAACTCTCGGGATGCGGACTGGGGTTTAAATTGGTGCAGGCTTTCTCACGCAAAAATCACATGCCTTTCAAGCGTCTTGAGAAACTCCTGGACTTAGTGGTTGTGAGTATTGCTTCTGATATTGTCCCCATCACCGGCGAAAACAGAATCCTGGCCTATTATGGCCTGAAGCTGATAAATTCTAACCCACGACCCGGCTTCACAGCTATTTTGCATTACAGCAATATTCGCAAGAAAACCGATTTCCAGTATGTCGACGAGGAGTTTGCTTTCAACCGCAAGCTCTCCATCAGCGATCTGGTATTTCTTATCGGGCCACGGATAAATGCCGCAGGACGCATGGAAAGTGGCAATAATTCAGTAGAGCTGCTTATCGCAAAAGACATCGAAACAGCCATCGAGAAGGCCGAGCAGATCAATCAGTTCAACACCGAACGGCGCAACCTCGACATGCAGGTTACCCAGCATGCCATCGAGATATTGTCGAACGATCCCATCCATCCTTCACGAAAATCCAACATCGTATTCCATCCTGAATGGCACAAAGGCGTGCTGGGAATAGTGGCTTCGCGCATCACCGAAACATGGTACCGCCCGACCATCATCCTTACGCAAAGCACTGGCCTGATCACCGGATCGGCGCGCTCGGTAAAGGATTTTGATATTTACAATGCCATCGATCAATGTTTTGATTTGCTCGAACACTTTGGCGGACATAAATATGCTGCCGGCCTATCGATACGTCCTGAGAAGTTTCCGGCTTTTTGTGAGCGCTTTGAGAAGATTGTTTCCGACACCATCGAAGACCACATGCTTATTCCCGAAATTACCATCGACGCCAGGATAAAGCTTAACAATATCTCCACCAAATTTTTTAAAGTCCTCAAGCAATTTGCACCCTTTGGACCCGACAACATGGCGCCAATATTTCTCACCGAAAACCTTGTCGACACAGGTTTTGCAAGTATCGTAGGCAAAAATCATCTGAAACTTAGCGTAGTGCATCCCGACATTTCAGGGTTTCCGGTGTCGGGCATTGCTTTTCAGCAAGGCGACAAACTACCTGTGGTGCAAAGCGGACGCCCCTTCTCTATTTGTTATCATGTGGAAGAAAACGAATGGAACGGGCACGTTTCGTTGCAGCTCAACATCAAAGACATCCAGCCTTACCACGAGTAGCCAAAGAGGGGATATTTTATCATCAGCGCCCGCACCATCATCACAACACCAAATCCGAAAAGCAGTATCCCGACTACCCGATTGATATGCTTGATGTTGGTGGTGTTGAGCAGCGTCTTGATGCGTTTGGCGATGTAGGCCTTCACCAGATCGGTGGTAAAAACGGTAAGCAGTGCTCCAGCAAAAAAGGAGACACTTTGCTGCGTGTTATCGCCATAGCTTGAGGTAACGCCTACCGTTACGCTCATCCAGAAGAGCCACACAAAAGGATTGGCGATATTCAGAAAATAACCTTTTGCAATAAGGGTGAACCAGCTCACCTTATTGGTGTTTTCGGGATGGCCGTTGCCGTTGAGTTTGGTGGTTTTATAAAAAGTAAAAATACCGTAAACGATCAGGATAAAACCTGCAATAATGCCAAAGATGAGGCGGTTGCTGCCTGTGGAAACAATTTGCAAGGCACCGATGAAACTAAGAAACACAAGGGTAAGATCGCTCAGGAAGATGCCAAAAGCCAGCCGCATGCCGGCTCTGAAGCCACGATGGATACTGGTTTGTACGAGTGCAAAAAGTGCCGGCCCTAACAATACGGCCAAAGTAATTCCCAGAATAATACCTTCGAGAAAAGGGGTCATCAGATAAATTTAGTAGGCAAAAAAGAATGTCAGCAGCCCGATGTTTCGGGATGATCCGTTACGATTGGGCAAAAATAGAAACAATCCTGAATTACACAAAGACCTTTTTAACGAATGACAAAATGAGCGGAAGCATTATTATCTGTTGTTTCTGATTCATTCTGAAACCTGAAATCTTCATATTCAACCACCTCCCCACGATCGATTTTGGCCATTCCTTGTAAAATTTCTTCTTTTTGTGCCGCTGACAGTGTGTCCCAAAAATCCGCTTTTGCTTCCCTTTTAAAGCAACTTTTTTATGGAACTGAGAATACTCGGATTATCAGTTTCCAGTAATAGCTTTAATACTTCCAGCTTTTCTGCCTGTAGGTTCATAATGATGATTTTTAGCAATATTAATCAAAACATTTTTTCAACTGAAAAAATTATAATGATTCACAAAAGCTATTTGCTGTTGTTTTTGAAGTCTTTAATAAATTGCTCCCATTCGTCGAGTTGGCGTGCTTTCATTACCCGGGGGAATTTATTTTGTGCGCCCTCTTTTCCGTGTTCTTTCATCCATTGATAAAACACTTTAGAAGGCAACACTTCCACAATCACATCTTTGATGGCGGCAATGCGTTCTACACGGTAATCGTCGTTGAGCAGTTTCAGATGCTCGTCGATCAGGCTGCGTGCCTGTTTGGGGTCGAGTGTATCGTCGGTTCCCAGAAACCATTTGTGGGCAAACATCGAGTCGTGTTTTATTCCGGCAACGGTAAACTCGCGTACCTCCACGTTCAGATCCTGGCACATCATCTCTACGGCCCGATTCATATTTTCCTGCGAGAGATGCTCGCCGCAAAGGCTCAGATAATGTTTGGTGCGTCCCGTAATGCGAATCTCGTTGAGGCGTTTGGAGGTGAACTTGATGGTATCGCCGATGAGGTAGCGCCAGGCACCGGCATTGCTGCTGATGAGCAGGGCGTATTCTTTGTCTTCTTCAACCTGCTCCAGGGTAAGCGCCTGCGGATGTTCTCTCAGGTTTCCCTCCTCATCGAAGTTGGTATCGTTAAAAGGTACAAACTCGAAAAAAAGGCCTGTATCCAGCGACAGCATCATCGAATCTACATTGGGTCGTTTCTGATAGGCGATAAAACCTTCGCTGGCCAGGTACGTCTCCATATAGGTGAGCGGCTTTGCCAGCATGCGCTCGAAACCTTTCAGATAGGGCGCCATCGACACACCGCCATGCACATAAATCGACAGGTTGGGCCAGATGTCGTGGATGGTCTTGAGCTTGTACTCTTTGATGATTCTTTCGAGGAGTATTTGCAGCCAGGCCGGCACCCCCACAATTACGCCGATGTCCCACTCGGGAGCTTTTTTTACAATTTCATCGAGCTTGGTGCTCCAGTCTCTTTCTTTAGAAATGCGTTTGCCGGGTTTGTAAAAAAATTGAAACCAAAACGGAATATTGCCGGTGGTAATGCCCGAGAGGTCGCCGGCGTAGTAGGTGCCATTGTATTGCAGATGCGTGCTGCCACCAAGCATCAGAATTGCTTTGCCTTTATCAAAAAATTCGGGTGGGAAATTATACAACGCCAGCGAAAGAAGCTGCCGCACACTGGTTTTTTTGATCGAGCGCAGCACCTCATTCGTTACCGGGATGTATTTACTCGATGCCTCGGATGTGCCCGAGCTGAGAGCGAAATATTTTACACGACCCGGCCATGCTACAAAGGCCTCACCATTGAGCGAGCGATACCACCATTTTTTAAAAATGGAGTTGTAATCGTGAACAGGAACAGTTTTCTGAAAAGCAGCTACCGGATCGGAGGCGCGCAACAGCTCCGGAAAATTGTAGGCTTCGCCAAAGTGTGTAAATTGTGCTTTTCGCAATAGCTTCTTCAGAACTGATTGTTGCGCCCGCCAACCATCAAAACTTTTCTGATTCTCCTTGTTGCTCAAGCTGCGCAGCTCTATCGCCCGTTTTATAATGGAACCTATTATCGCCAAGATTCGTCTTTTTAGTTTTTAAAATACTAATACAGCGCAAAAATAATCTTTTCATAGCACAATCTTCCATTCCATCCCGGCCAATAACCATTGTACTTTAGCAAAAAGGTTTTTACGAATTTTTTTTAATAAAAAATGGATAAACTTTCTAATTATAGTTTTTGTTTTTGTATTTTTACACCGTAATCAATTCCTAACAAACACCTTAAATCGATGAAAACATACTTCTTACACATAGCGCTATTGCTATTGGCCTTGCCGGCTACAAAGATAAGTGCCCTGAATTCTATAAGCCAGCCCACAACAAATCCGTCAGAAGTTATTTCTGAACAAGTAAACTTTGCGTCTTATCAATGGATGCATAATAGTATTAATGAAAATAAATTTGGTGATCCCGGGCCACGAATGACCGTATTCGCAGGAAACGATACCACTGTATGCCTCACCAGCAATTCGATTCCTGTGCATGGCTACGCTACCGACTATTATTACATTTCGTGGATGAGCACCGGCGATGGGTTTTTTGATAACCACATCTATCTCCAAACCACCTACACACCAGGCGAGGACGACATTGCTTTGGGACGCGTAGTTCTTTATTTGGTGGCCATTAATAACACCCCCATTTATACGCGCATGGTCGATTCGGTGGAAATTACCATTGTGCCGGCGCCGCAATGTTTTGCCGGCTTGGAGGATACGGTGTGCAAAGGACAAACTTTTCAATTGCAGGGGGAAGCCTTTTACTACAGCAATCTTGTGTGGCTGAGCGCCGGCGACGGCACTTTCGACGACAACAGCCAGCCCGCGCCTGTTTATACTCCCGGCGCCGACGATTGTTTGAATGGCGAGGTAAGCCTCTTGTTGGTCGCCAGTCCAACGGCACCCTGTACGCTTCCACATATCAGCAGTATGAATCTGGTGATTTACGATTCACCCGAAGTTTGGGCTGGTTCTGATACATTGCTTTGCGAAGGAGTTTACACATCTACAGCAGCTACAGCCACCAATTACCAATGGTTGCTTTGGCAAACTTCGGGCGACGGCACCTTCGACGATCCCAGCGCGCTTAATCCTGTTTATTATCCTGGAAGCGATGATATGACGGGAAATGAAATTTTCCTGGTGTTGCAGGCTTTTCCGTATGAGCCGTGTTTTTTTATCGCCACTGATACCATCGCGCTGCAAGTGATGCCCAGGCCGTGGGTGAGCGTTGGTGCAGATCAGACTATTTGTGCCGGCGATGTTGTGGTTTGTACGGGTCAGGCCCAAAATTACCAACAGATACATTGGGTCACTTACGGAGGAGGCGGAACCTTTGCAGAGCCAAATGCGCTTACTACCACCTATACTCCCGGCTCTTATGAAATAGCCACCGGTTTGTGCTTTCTGGTGTTGGTTGCTGCCCCTCATTATCCTTGTATCCTTTCGGAATCGGACTGGATGGAGCTGAAGATTTATAAAAATCCAACAGTAGAATTGCCTCAGGAAATCATCAGCGTTACCGATACGGTGCATTTGTCGGGTTTGATTCAGCATTATCAGTCGTGCCAGTGGCATACCTCCGGCGATGGCACTTTTGGTGATGTAGCAAATCCTTCAACGGTTTATTATGCCGGACACAACGATATTGAGCAGCGACATGTAGCGCTTTCGCTCGTGGCCATGCCATTATCACCTTGCCAGATTACTGTTGCCGACACTGTGGCGGTAAGTTTTGAATATCCACGGGTACTCGTTAACCAAATGGCAGACCGCACGCTAACCGGAGGCGAAATTTTAAATATGGAATTTGAAGTGGAAAGCCTTGTTTCGGGTCAATATCATTGGTATCGCAATGGGGTGTGGCAACAAAATATCAGCGGAAGCGAGTATCTCATTCCGCAAGTCTCTGCAATAGATGCAGGCGTTTATTATTGCATTTTCTCCAATCCATACTTTAGCATTTCGAGCGATACAGCGCATGTAAATGTGCTGGAGATGGCTACACAAACACTCTCGATTCCGGCAGGATGGTCAGCCATTTCCTCGTGTGTCATCCCGCCCTTTGCAGAGATATTCACTGTGCTGGATCCGATTATTCGAAAAATCATTGTTATCTATAATGATAGCGGTCTATTTTTCCCGCATACCACCAAAAACGATATCGATCATTGGACTACCCACACCGGTTATTACATCAAAACCACCGAAAGCTGTACGCTTACTTTGCATGGATATCAGCAATTTCCTGCACCGGCGGTAAGCGTAAAACCCGGATGGTCGCTGCTGCCCGTCAACAGTCTGCAGCAGGTATCGATAGCTGCTTTGGTAGGATGCCATCAGGAGATAACAGCGATTAAAGAAGTGGCAGGAACAAAAATGTACTGGCCCGAAAAAGCAATCAATACGCTACAAAATTTACAACCCGGAAAAGCTTACGAAATCTTCAATAGTGCGAGCTACGAAGTGAGGCTTAATTTCCAGGGGTGTAAGTAGGGTTTGTCCATAAAGAAATAGTTGATTTGTTATTTGTCACCCCGCTCCTCGCCGGGATTGCCTTAGGCAATCCCGGCGAGGAGCGGGGTTTTAACAACCCTTCATTTCAATCCCAGGCATTTATGCCTGGGCTACGGATTGCATAAATGCCTGGGCTATGAATTTCCTCAATAAATCTCACTTTAAAGACAGACACTAAGTAATGCTTATCTATAATGTCCACGAAATTCATCCTTCGGTAACCAACTAAAGCTCTTGCTACTCTTT